>Ga0190284_1000083_pt1 | contig 71589 bp, 51 predicted proteins | sample 48691812_MG_FD_161668 | JGI IMG/M metagenome (GOLD analysis project Ga0190284, IMG submission 161668) | Hydrothermal vent microbial mat bacterial communities from Southern Trench, Guaymas Basin, Mexico - 4869-18-1-2_MG | ecosystem: Environmental > Aquatic > Marine > Hydrothermal vents >... | reverse complement strand
CGCCCACGCGGGAGTACGAAGCGCTGGAGGCCGGCGCCGATGACTACGTCACCAAACCGATTGGTTTTCGAGAATTGGCCGCTCGCCTGCGGGTCGGCATCCGTGTCTGGGAGATGCAGTTTCGTTTGCAACAGGCTGCGATCACCGACGGGCTGACCGGGCTCTACAACCACGATCACTTCAACCGCATTCTGGAGAGCGAGTGGAAGCGTGCGCGACGCTACGGATCGCCGATGTCGTTGATCATGCTGGACATCGACTACTTCAAAGCCATCAACGACAGCTACGGGCACTTGGCGGGCAACGACATGCTGGAGGCGATAGCCGGCATTCTGCGTACTACCACCCGTGACGTGGATTTTATCGGGCGATTCGGGGGCGATGAGTTCGCCGTCGTGGTCCCCGAAGCCGCGCTCGGCGCCGCCGCCGCGATGGCCGAACGTATTCGACTCAATATCTGTGAGCTGTTGGATGTTGAGGCGGTCCGCGACCACATTGTGACGGCCTCGCTGGGTGTGGCCGGTGCCGACGACCCGCGTGTGCACAGCGCGGCGGAACTGGTGGAGCTGGCCGACCGCGCCTTGTACGTTTCCAAACGCCACGGTCGAAACCAAGTCGCCACCGCCTTGGACGTCGAAGACGAGTCCACCCAAGCGTCCGCGCTGATTCAAACCGAAGAGGTGGATACCCTGCGTAAGCGGGTGGCCGTCTTGAGTGTGCAGACCAAGAAGGTCTACGTCCAGAGTATCGCCGCACTGGTTCAAGCGCTCGAGGAGAAGGACCCCCATACCGCCAGGCACTCCATCAACGTCTCGTACTACGCCAAGCAGCTCGCCATGCAGATGGGGTGCCTCGAGTCGCTGGTGATGTCGGTGCGCAACTCCGGTCTGCTGCACGACGTCGGCAAAGTGGGCATCCCGGACGCGATCCTGATGAAGCCGACGCACCTCACCGACCTGGAGCAGACGGTCATGCGGCAGGTTCCGTTGATCAGCACCCGGATCATCGATCATCTGAACATCCTGGAGTCCGAGTTGCAGATCATACGCCACCAATGGGAGCACTTCGACGGTAACGGGCATCCCGCTGGGCTCAAAGGGGAGGAGATTCCCATCGGTTCCCGAATCCTGCTGGCGTCCGACGCCTTTGATTCCATGACCACCGACCGCGTCTACCGCAAGAGAATGCCCATCGACGACGCACTGGCCGAACTCAAACGCTTCGCCGGTGCCCAGTTCGATCCCCGCGTGGTCCACACCTTCCATCAACTCGCCAGCCAGAACCGACGCACGTGGCAAAACCGCATTGACGAAACCGTCAAAACCACCTGCCTCTTCGCGCCGACCGGTTCTTCGCGAGAATAGAACCTGCATGTGTGACGATGACGAAAGGCAAATCTTGGCTGAGGGCAGGCATATCCACCTGGTGCGCCGCCGCGGCTGGGAATACGCCGAGCGCCCCGGCACAACGGGCATCGTCGCCATCCTGGCGATCACCGATGAGAACCAACTGATCCTGGTCGAGCAGTATCGCGAGCCGTTGCGGAAACCTGTAATCGAACTGCCCGCCGGTTTGGCCGATGACGTCCACGGCGGTGAGGCTGAGGCACTGGCGACCGCCGCCCAACGCGAACTGCTGGAAGAAACCGGATACCAAGCTGAGGAACTGGTCTACCTGACCGAGGGCCCACCATCGGCGGGTTTGAGCGACGAGGTTATCACCTTCTTCCGGGCCACCAGCCTGCGTAAGGTGGGCGATGGCGGCGGCGTGGGTCGCGAGAGCATCAAGGTCCACGAGGTGCCGCTTGCCGATGCGGCATCGTGGTTGCAAGGTGCCGCCGCGCGAGGCCTGTTGGTCGATCCCAAGGTATACACCGGACTCTACTTCGCCGGACAAACCCCTTCACCGATGGTATAATCGCAGCATGCGCTTCACCAAGATGCACGGTGCGGGCAACGATTACGTTGTCATAAACGGTTTCGAGGAGCACGTGGCCGACCCGGCTCGCCTTGCCCGAGCGATGTCGGACCGCCACCGCGGCGTCGGTAGCGACGGCTTGATCCTGATCGCTCCCGCCGATGACGCCGATCTGCGTATGACCGTCTACAACGTCGACGGCTCGCGCGGTGCCATGTGCGGTAACGGGCTTCGTTGCGTCGCCAAATACGCCTACGAGCGTGGCCTGTGCAGCCGATCGCTCGTGCGGGTCGCGACCGACTGCGGCCTGCGCATCGCGGAGTGCCTTCTGGATGGCGGTCGGGTGACTCGCGTGCGTGCGGCCATGGGAAAGGCCGATTATGTGCCCCGGGGTCTACCCGCCTTCGCCGGGCGACGCCGTGTTATCGATGAGCCCTTTCTGGTGAACGGCCGCACGCTGCTTGCCAACTTCGTGTCGACGGGGAATCCACATCTGGTTGTGTTCGTGCGGGATCTGTGCGAGATCGACCTCGCGGGCGACGGGCCGGTGTTGGAACGTCACGAGTATTTTCCCGACCGCATCAATGTCCACTTCGCCAAGGTCGAGTCGCCCAACGCGATCGTGATGGTATCGTGGGAGCGCGGTTGTGGTGCCGTGCAGGCCTGCGGAACCGGCGCCTGTGCCGTTGCCGACACCGCCTTCCGGCGGGAACAAACCTCGTTTCCGACCACCATGCATCTTTCCGGCGGTGAACTGCTCATTGAGCGCGCCGAGGACGGGGAACTGCTGATGACCGGTCCGGCTGAGGAAGTCTTTTCCGGCACGTGGTCGCCGCGATGACCGAGTTCGCGGAGGCGCCGGCTCGGCGCGTGATATTCAGGAACGCGGAAACTCGGCGCCGGGTGCCTACTGTCGTTTGACAATGATGGCGGTGAGATCGTCGGCTTGTGGGACGCCGGCGCCAAAGCGGACCGCCGCACGGTGAAGTCGTTCGATGATGTGCTGCGCCGATTCCTCCGTGTGGGCACGCACGATGTCGAAGATGCGCTCGGTGCCGAACTGCTCGCCACTGGCGTTGACCCACTCGAAGAACCCGTCGGTCACCAGGATCAGAGCGTCTCCCGGTTTCATCCGCAACGGGTCGCCCGGTGTCGCGTCCAGACCGAGCATAACGGCCAGCGGAAGCGTCGTGGCCATCAGTTCCTCTCCCACTCCGCTGTCGGCGTGGAAATACAGCAGCGGTCCGTGGCCTGCGCTGACGTATTCGATGACATGCTCTGTCGGCTTCAGCACGCCGAAGAACGCGGTGACGAACCGGCCCCCGGTCAAGTCGCGCACCAGCAAATCGTTCACCCGCGACACGATCGCAGCCAGGTCGTCCGTCATGGTGCTCAGTGCCCGGATCAAGGCCCGGCACTCCGAGACGATCAATGCCGGTCCGATCCCGTGCCCGGTGGCGTCGGCCACTAACAAGCCGACCGATCCGTCGGGCATCGGCACATAGTCGTAGCAGTCGCCGCCGGTCTCGTCGGCCGGTCGATTCCAGCCGGCGATGTCATATCCTGTCACCACCGGATCGTCCGTCGGCAGCAGCGAGCTTTGAATCTCACGCGCCACCTCCAGGTCGTGCACCAAGCGCTGCTTCTCGGCGAACTCGTCCAGCAGCATCTGCCGCTGGATAGCGACACCAGCCAGCGAGCCCAGAATCGTCCCCTCCTCCTCGTCGCGATGATCGAAGGCCGCGTCGTGCTTGTTGAGGGCCTGGAGAACGCCCACAATCGCCCCGTCGTAGCCGGTCAAGGGAATGGAGAGAATGGTGCGCGTGCGATAGCCGGTCTTCTTGTCGATCTCGCGATTGAAGCGCCGGTCGGCATAGGCGTCGGGGACGTTGACGATGGACCGCGTCGCCACGGCGTCTCCGGCCACACCCAGTTTTGCCGAGAAGCGGATTTCGCTCTCCCCTGTAGCCACCTTGCTGTAGAGTTCCTCCGCTACGGCGTCGTAGAGGAAGACGGAGGCGCGTTCGCAGGCCAACACCTCCAGCGCCGCCTTCTCCACGCGCGTCAGCAACGGCACCAACTCCGTCGTCGAGCCCAGGTGTTTGGAGACTTCGATCAGCGTCGTCAGGTCGCGAATCTGCCGCCTGAGTGCATCGTCGTTCACGGTTTTCACAATCCTGCTTGCGTCACATCCTACTCCCAGCTCGGCAATCAGGCAACGAACTCTCACCGCGGCGATTCCCAGGGCAGCGCCACCCGTGCGAGTGGCGGATGGAGTAACTTCCCCTGCATGTCAGACTAGTCCATCAGATCGAATCTCATGCGACTGGAGTCCGAGGCCCCGATTTGCCGTACGGGTGCCGCCTGTACCGCCTTCGTCTGCGCCGGTACCGGCGTGGGCTCATCAGTCAGCCCAACCTCATACCCAGTCACTTGGCCGTCTCCGTTGGAGTCGTACTGAGCGGCGTCCACGATGCCCATGTCCTCCAACTCCGCCACCGGGATCGTCAGCCGCGGGTCGGACCCCATCGCGAGCCCCATGGCGAAGCAGGCAGGGTCGTCGCTCTGGGCGTAGTGCTCGTGCAGGTGTGAGAAGTCAATCCCGGTCACGAAGCCGTCACCGCTGTAGTCCCCATGCTGCTGCAACTGATCCGTGGGATCAGGCGGGCCGTCGCACGGATTTACCGGAATCGTCGGGATCATGCCGCCGAGGAGTTGGTAGTTCCAACGAGCCCAATCGTCGATGTCGACCCAGCCATTGGCGTCGAGGTCGCCGAGCAGAAGGGCGTCGGCACCCACGAAGTTGAGCACGAACATCCGGCCGTCCGGAGTGATGTCAACCTTGCCCGGGCCTTCGACCGTGCGTCGCAGTGAGTACCTGATGTCCTTGGCTTGGGCGCAGGTGTAGAACCCTTCCTCGCAGTCAGGAGTGCCAACCGGCACGTCCACGATGGTCACGCCGTTCGCCATGACCATCTCCAGCGGCGTGATGAAGTCCTGATCCGGCAGGACGCCGTCGCAGTCCCGCATTTCGAACTGCATGCACCGGTCAAACGGGCCATCGTGGATCCACCCCGACAGGTCCACCTGGATCTCCACCTGCCAGAACGGTGTCACCTCGACGGTGAATACGTGTGTCGTCTCGTTGACCGGATCAGCACAATCGGCAGCGACACAGGTCACTGTGGTCACGCCCAGCGGGAAATCGGTGCCGCTGGGGTAATCACACGAGAGGGTCACGCAGTTGCAGTTGTCCACCGCCGCAAAGTCCCACTCGAACATGCCGGTGCACTTGCCCGCATCGGTGTAGATCTCAACGTCGTCCGGAGCTAACGTGATCACCGGAGCGTCCGTGTCCCTCACGTTAACGAAGTAGACGCCCGAGGTGTTGTTGCCGTGGCTGTCATTCACATTGACGGTCATCGTGTACGACCCGGGGCCCCAGACCGTACCCGCAGGTGGCACCTGCGTGATGTTGGGATCGGGTTCGCAGTTGTCGGTGATGGTGTACATGCCGGTTGTGCCATCGGGCAACGTCCACGTGCAGTCCGGGCCCACCGATACATCGTACACCCAGGTTGGCGGATCGATCCCTGGAGGCTCGTTGTCCTCAACGACGATCCGCGTGGTGCAGCCCACGGCGTTGGTGCAGCAGTCCTCGATCGTCCAGTCGATGAAGGTCTCCCCGAGCTGGTACTCCTGATTGAGGTCCGGCTTACCGTCGCTACGGACGAAGGTCAGGTCGGTGGTGCAGTCTTCGCAGTTCTCAGTCCAGATGGGCTGTTCAATATCACCGGCACTGGGATTCCAAGTGCAATCCCCGGGATCGGTGTCCTCGACCTGCTCCGGGACACAGGTATCGATGATCGGCGCTTCGGCGTCCAGCCTGATCTGCTGATCGGGACCCAGGATCGGCTCGCTGTAGTAGATGTACGGCGGGGTGTCCTCGCCGGTCAGCATCGTTGTCCAGCCGGGCGGTCCCACGACCAGCGAGAGTGTCTCCACACAGCAGCCGTCCGGCGGCAGATCGGCGTGGAAGCAGAGCACGGCGATGGCCTGTGCGTCCGTAATGCCCTCCAGGCTCGGGATCCCCACCGAGTAGCGGGCGAACCCGGGGCCCGTGTCCTCCCCGATTTGCTCGAACGGTGCCACGGGTTCAACGTCGGGCAGATCGCAAAGCTGCCAGCAGAAACTCGGATCCCACTCCACGTTGAAGGTCGCACCGTAAATGGGATGCGCCGGATCAATGTCGTTGAGCGTGATGTAAACCAAAACGTCACCGTTGACGTCGGTTACACAGTACTCATCCGGCTCAATCTCCAGCGTAGCGGGTCCGGCGGTGATCTGAATGCCATCAACGTAGCTATCCGTCTTCCCAGAGTTTGAACTGAGGAGGCGGAGTTCATCAACGTAGGTGACAATGCCAGTCGGAGGCAGATCGGCGAAAGCGTTGTTTGAGGGATTGTCTACCTCTTCAACGTAGACACTGCCGGTTCCGGCGACGAAATCCACCTCACGGCGAACGTAATACCAAATGCCCTCGTCGTACTCCATCACGGGAGTCCAGATACTCCCTAGCGTCGGATGATATTGCTCGACCCCAATCCACCCAGGGTCCGTATGTCCGAACAATCCGCTCGCGAACCAGATACCACACTCCTTCTGGCCACCGTCCCCAGTCAAACGAATTTCGGCACCCTCAACATCGGGATCCTCGCTTTCGGTGAGCATATAGAATTCGAGAGTGATTGAGGTCGCAGGTGCAAAATCGTGCATTAAGGAAGACCCCACACCTGGGGGGGAATCCGTATAGAATGAATCATCACCGAAGTGTATACTATTGGGAGAGCTGACGGAGTATGTATCGGACACATACTGACTGACGCCATGAGTTTCCGCCGCCGCACGGCTGTAATGAGTAGCAGACAGATCGGTGTAGTCCTCATACCACGGAGGGACCGGTGTTTCATCGACGGCGTAGCTGTCAAAGCTCTCCTCGAAGATGACATCTGCACGAGCAGCGGGCAGGAAGATTCCTACTGCCACCAGGAGAACAGCCATCACAACAAGCCGCGAAGTGAGTTTGACAAGCATCTTGCGATCCGCTTTCATCATTGAGCCGCGCCGTACGCTGACGGGCAACAAGAAAGAGAGCCTGCCACAGGCATTTCTCTCTGCCCTGTTCACTGATTGTCCAGAAGATGGAATGCCTCTCTACGCCTCCAATGTGTCCGACCGTGTCTGGTAGTGTAGCGGCTCCCCGCACACGATACAAGGAAAAACTCGGCTGCCACGCCAACAAAGTTCCCCACCAAACCAGAGCCCAGGGAGAAAGGACCGATATATCCGTGGATGACAGGCCGCTCAGTTGTCTTTTTGCCATTTGCGGCCCTCACCTTCTCTTGGCTGGTGGCCCACGCGAATCGGGATATCCTTATCCCGGCGTCAAAGAGCGGCAGTCAACACCGCAGTGGGTGTCGCCGGGTTGGCATGGCACGCAAGGCGTCCACGCCACGCAGAAACACAGGCTGCCAGGGGGGCTAATGGGTGACCCTTTCTCTCTCTGACCATACGGTTTCCGGTTGTCGTCTGTTGGCCGCGTGTGCCGTCGCCACGGTCGGCATGCCGGGAATCATGAGACGCGGATTGGTTCGTCGTCGCCGCTCATTCCGCTGGAAATCCGTCTCCGTCAGCATAGGCCGCTGGTCATGCAGCCATCCCCACGGAATTCGCCGTTGAAGCTAGATCATGCCGCAGACCCTACTTGCTGCCGCGAGAATTTACTTGATAGCGTGACTGGTCGACCAGCGAAGCATTGAAGTTTGACGTTTCACCTGCTGACGGTGTCTGTTTGTCGTTTCCCAGCAGGATGGCGTGGGAGAAACATGATATGGAAGCTTTGGATATGAAGGGCCCGGCAGCCCCGATGGCGAATCGTGGGCGAAACCGTCAAACAATCGGCTGGCTCAAAACCTTTGGGAAGACTGAAGGGCTCCTGGTTGTCGACAAATAGGGTGAAAACGACTTTCGAGTACTTTGGGTTAATCTCAACCAGCTGCACCAGCTTGTGCACGGTGTAGTCGGCAATACTGAATTCTCGTTCCCAGTCAGGAAGTTTGACCACGGTCTTGTTGTGTTTATCAATGTCGAGTTTCGCTCCATAGCTCTTCACTTCCTCAGCTGCTTTGCTGAACTCGTCAGGCTTCCAATCGAAACAGTTGTCAGGCTTATACTCAGGATGATTCTGACCAACGCCCGCCGGAATGACGGATTCAAAGCTATGCGTGTAGGGAATATGAACAGACCCTGAACGAATTCCTTTTGCTTCGAGGAATACCGCGTATAACCCAGACGCAAGCCGAAATTTCAAATGAGCAAATACGAGTTCGTTCAATCCCTGCTCGCCAGGTCTCGCCTTGGAGACGTTGCTACCTGCTTTTATCTCAAGTGGAGAGACACCGGGTTCATACTGCCATTCGTCCAGCTTGTCCCAGGGGAGCTGCCATGGCCGCCCGTTCTCAAGCTCGCCTAATGGAACAAGGGCTCGTGAGATAAGTACACCATCGAGGACTCGGCCTCGATAAGTCAGTTCAAGAGAATGAAGATGGGCGAATGCCGCCGTTGGCATTTGAGCTGACTGCAACTGACTTATAATCTTATCCCGTTCCTCAATATTGTACTCGTCTCCGTCAAGTCGGAGGTGGAATCCTATCGAATCCCGCAGAATTGACTCCGGAAGATCAATACTAATCGGTTCTGAACCGATGACATACAGATCACTTTCACAGCCCCAGTTCTCTTCTATGAATAGTCGGATCACTGAGTCAACGTTCGGGCTGTAAAGATCTGCGCCGTCAGAAAGTAACGACACATTGCGATCTCGCGGAATAGTAATTCGTGGAAAAACTGCAAGGGGCACCATTGCTTCGAGCGGTTGACGGCCTTGAATGCGAACTTTTACTGTCGCAAATTCGTTGGGGCCACTCGCCCAACGGAATACTGTTGGATCCAGGTTAATCAGAACGCGCCCCCCTTCGTCCTCATGTAATTCGTAATCACTTGGGGGAAACAGTTTTTGTATCTCCATGAATATCGAGATATCTTCTGGCGACGTTTCATATGGGACATTCGTAAGCTCAAGCGTAATTCCAGTGAGCTCGGGAAAATGTGGTGAATGCAATGGATTGAGTTGGGGCTGCCTCATCCAGGAGTGAACCGTACGTCCAAGGGCGTAAATATCTTTACTACACCAAATGACTGCGAACGCGATAATGAGTGCGACCAACCATTTCGGTGAAAGCCAATCGAGCAACGGCTCAGTCCACGGATATTTCTTGCCAATCATCTTGGCGAGAACCCTGAACTTTCCACCTTTCCGCGGTTTGTCGGCGGTCGGTGTGGAACTGCGGTTGCGTGACCTGGATCTGGTCGCCATGCAAGGGCATCCCTACGATTGAACTTCTTCCCTAGTTTGGATGCTTCCCAGAACCGCTAGATGGATCCGCTGCTGCTGGGCTGCCCACGCCATCGGATCCTGGCCAGCCAGTTCCTCTTCGGATGGAGGGTCAACATAGAATGCTCCGCATTCGGCACAATTCCTGCCGGGCTTGACGGGGCTTAGACACTCGATACATGTTCGATACAACGGTTCTCCGCAACACCGGCAAAACGTGTCCTTCGTGTGAAAAATATCCGGCACAATATAGATTCTCTTGCCGTTGGCTAGTGCTTCGTGCGACGGACAGAGTGTGCTGTTGCAAAAGGCAAGGGCGTCTCTTTGATCCGCATGCCCTGCAAGGTATTCTTGAAAATCGCTGCCGAGAAGTTTGGCGTAGGCTTCGATCTTGCTGGCGGAAAGCACGTTGCCTGTGTTGTTTTCAAAATCGCTAATCTGACTCTGGGTCGCTCCGATCTCGTCAGCTACCTGCCGCTGCGTCATCGGTGGAACGAGACGCTTGCGAGACCGAGCAAATGCAGAACCGCGAATTCTCTTTCGACCCATAACTCACGCCTTTCAAAGATGAACAGGATTGTAACGATGACGCCAGTCTCAAATCAAGCAAAAATAGATGATTTACTGTCAAAGAATCCGCGTTCGCATCGAACCGTGATACTACCATATGTGCTAATTGTGGGCGAGAACCCACGATATGCAGCACGGCAGATCGATAATCAGTAGATGGCAGGGTTATGTTTGGGTGGTAATGAGTCTATAGGGATTCGATCCTCTCGTTTATTGATAGCGAGTATTCGTCGTTTACCCCATCGATGAAGCAGCCTTTGTCAAGCCACCAGTGCAAAAAAAGTGGAGGAGAAGTCTCCGCACATTCCCTCTCGCCGTCGGCTTCGGTAGATCGGGCCCATCTCAGCCGTCGCCTTGCGAACCGGGGGTGTGCCTTCTCCCCCACATTTTCTTGAGCCCGGAAAGGGGTCACCCATTAGTCTCCCCTTTGTCAAGCCGAGACGGTTCCGTAGGAGATTCTTCCTTCGTCGGGTCGAGCGCCGATGATCGCCGAACGTCGTGTGCATCGCCCGTGGTATGCGCCCCGGTCTTCACGGGCTTGGCTATCGCGCCCTGCAGGTGCCTTTTTCTGGGACGATGACAGAGTGAAGCGACGGCCTCGCGAGCGATGGGAAGCCGTTCGCCCCGCCGTTTGTGTTCCGTGCGGAATAAAAGGCTGGCAGGCATGCCGCGTGTTGGATTACAATACGGGGGCGATGGCGGGCAGAACCCGGCGGGCGTTGACACGGCGATCTTGTGAGGAGCATGACCATGTCGCGATTGGGCAAAGAGGATGAGTACTTCCTGGCACAGGAACATGCGCAACGGGCCAAGCTCCGCGCCGATTTGGAGGCCAAGGCCGAGGCGGCGGCCCAAGGCCGGAAGATCGCTGAGAACGTGGGCGTCGACGACGAACAACTCGCCCAACGCATTGGTGCGCTGGGCTTCGAGGGCGAGACCGCCCGCGTGCTGCACCTGATGCCGCTAGTGGAGGTGGCCTGGGCGGATGGCGCGCTCTCCGCCGGCGAGCGCAAGGTGATCCTCCAGGCCGCCGAGGCCCGCGGGATCAAGCCCCACAGCCCCAGCGGAATCTTGCTGGCCTCGCTCCTGGAGGAGCGCCCGTCGGACACGGTGCTGGAGGAAATCCTCGAAGTGCTCAAGGACCTGCTGCACGCCAAGAACGCCGAGCCGAAGAGCCTGCTGAGCGCGTGCATTGACGTCGCCGCCGCCAGCGGCGGCTTCTTGGGAATGGGAGACAAGATCAGCAACGAGGAACGCACGCTGATCGAAGAGATCGCCGCAACCTTCGGCGACGAGGCCAAAAAACACATCAGCGATCGCCTGACCTGAGCGGGGGGAGAAAGGGTCAAGAAAGGGGCTTACTTGTTTAGCACCCTTCGTCCTTCGCGAACAGCGGGGGCTAATGGGTGACCCCTTTCCGGTGTGACCCCCTTTCCGGTGTGCTTGGGGTCGTCGAAGTCGATGACCTCGAAGCACTCCTGCCTGCCGCGGCGTTCCGACAGGGAAAAATGGACCGGATCTGGCGTTGAGAAGAAGGCATTCTCAGAAAAACGTCGGCTTGCGCTTGGAGTCGGCCTATTGATTCGGTAGCATTGCGACTCTGGCGGTGCCAAATGGGAAATCTCGGCTAAGGCTACGACGGGCGGATTCTTACATCTTGTGAAGAGGAGGACGCGACATGTACATGTCCAGGCTGGCCCCGGTTCTGCTTGCGGTGGTGGGCGTGGTACTCGTGGCCGGCACCACGGCCCGAGCCCAAACCACGTGGTACGTAGACGACGACGCACCGGGCGGCGTGGGCACCTCCTGGAACGAGGCCTTTAGCGACCTCCAAACCGCTCTGACCGCCGCATCCCCGGGAGACGACATCCACATCGGCGGTGGGACGTACAAGCCCAGTGTGCCCTCCGGGCGTGCGGCGACCTTCACGCTTATCGAGAACGTTCCGCTGACCGGAGGCTACGCCGGCTATGGCGCCGGCGACCCGGACGAGCAGGACATCGACACCTACATAACCACCCTCAGCGGCGACCTCGGTGCGCTCGGCGATCCTTCCGACAACTGCTACCACGTGATCACCTCCACGAGCGTCTCGGCGTTTACGATCCTCACCGGCCTCACCATCACCGGCGGCAACGCCAATCAGGACATCCCACCGGGCGATCCCAACTCCCGCGGCGGCGGCATGTACATGGACGGCGGCGACCCGACGCTCTATCGCTGCACGTTCACGGACAACTCGGCCATCCGTGGCGGGGCAATCTACATGTACAACAGCGTGGACACCTCCCAGATCATCCGCTGCGTCTTCGACAACAACACCGGCACAGCCTTCGGCGGGGCGATCTTCGCCTTCTCGAACAGCGAGCCGCAAATCACCAACAGCGCCCTAACAGGCAACACGTCGCCGGCCGGCGGGGCGATCTACACACAGGACAACTGCACTCTGGAACTGGTCAACTGCCTGCTGGCCGGGAACTCGGGCAACCACGGCGGGGCGATCTACACCCACGCCGGCAGCCATCCAACCCTCACGAACTGCACCTTGAGCAACAACACCGTGACCGCCGACGGCGGCGGGCTGTTTGTCAGCGAAACCGGAACCGCAACCCTGGCCAACTGCGTCCTGTGGGGCAACAGCGACGCCGGCGGCTCGGACAGCTCGGCCCAGATCCACCGGGAGAACGGCATACCGGCGGTGAGCGTGAACTACAGTTGCGTTCAAGGCGCCTGGGGCGGCACCGGCAACATCAGCCTCGACCCGCAGTATGCGGATGCGGACTTCCGTCTGGCCGGCGGCTCGCCCTGCAACGATGCGGGCGACAACGACGCGTATCCGACCTACCTCGTGGCCAGGGACCTGGACTGGGACCTACGGTTTGTGGACGACCCGGCTGCACCCGACGTCGGGAACGGCACCCCGCCGTTCATCGACATGGGGGCATACGAGTCTCAAGGTGGAACGCCCGCGGAAGACTGGGACGCCTGGACGATCGTCGAAGCGTTCGATCCCCCATTGGAAATTCCCGACCCGCCCCCCCTTAACGAAGGGATCAGTGTGTACATTGTCATCGACGACGCCATGATCCCCGGTGCGGACACCCTTACGCTGGATGATGTTGATGTGCATTTGAGGGTCTACCACTACTGTGACTCTGAATTGAGCATCTCGTTCGCCCGCGAAGTTGCCCCCGGGACCTTCGACGAAGTGCTGGTGATTGACGATGATGGGTACGGCGCCGCTGGCTTCGATGTGATCCTCGACGATAGTGCCTCACAGAGTATCTCCGAGATCTTTCCGCCGTCTGGCGGAGGCCCCATCGTCGGAACCTACCGACTACACTGCTGGCCTTCATGTAAAGACATATCATGTAATGATTTGCTGGGGTTCATAGGGTATTCGGTTGGTGGAACATGGAGGCTACACGTTGTTGATGTTGAATACGGCGGCGGCTCGGGCTGGCTGTTCGGATGGGGCATGACGTTTCAGATTCCCGACGGCGTGCCGGACAACATAGACAACTGCCCGGATCACTACAATCCGGATCAGGAAGACTGCGACGGCGACGAGATTGGCGATGTTTGCGCCATCGCCCAGAGCATCAGCCAGGACTGCAACGGGAACGGTGTCCCGGACGAATGTGATGTAACGCAGGGCACCAGCTACGACTGTGACGCCAACGGTGTGCCGGACGAGTGCGAGTGGCTGGACTGCAATACAAACAGTGTTCTGGACGCGTGCGACATCTTGATGGAGACGAGTCCGGACTGCAACGGCAACAACATTCCTGACGAATGTGATCTTGGCGGGCTATGGAATGAGGTCTTCTCGGATGACTTCCCCGACGACGTCCTGGACCCGGCAAAGTGGCCGGTGACCGTCGGTGCCATTATAAGCACGCACCTTTTTTGGGCAGATCCACCGAGTACCCCATACTGCCTTCGCCTGAACGAGACCGATACAGTCGAATCGGCGACGTTGAATCTTGGCTACGTTTCTGCCGCTGAACTCACGTACTACTGGCGAAGCTGGTATGCCGGGTCTGGAGATGACCTCTCCGTCGATTACTGGGACGGCGTGACCTGGCAGAACATCGCCGACTACCTGGGCCCCGGCGCCCTGTCGTGGCATCTACACACTGTACAGCTTCCGCCGGAGGCGCTGCACGCCGAGTTCAAGCTGCGTTTTCAGGCCTCCTGCGACTACTACAGTGGTTCCTGGGATATCGATGACGTCGTTCTGACCGTCGCCTCGCCGGACTGCAATATCAATTCGATACCCGACGAGTGCGACATCGCCGGTGATACCAGCTCGGATTGCAACACCAACGAGATTCCTGATGAATGCGACATCGCCGGCGGCACCAGCTTGGACTGCAACACCAACGACGTTCCCGACAGTTGCGACATCTCCGGTGGCACCAGCGAAGACTGCAACAGCAACGGGCTGCCGGACGAGTGCGACGTCGCCGCCGGTACCAGTCCGGACTGCAATACCAACGGTGTGCCCGACGAGTGCGACATGATTCACGGCACCAGCCCGGACTGCAACACCAACCAGATTCCCGACGAATGTGATCTAGCCGCCGGCACGAGTGCGGATTGCCAACCCAATGGGATTCCCGACGAGTGTGACTGCGGCGAGTCCTGTTCGGGCGACGTCGACGTCGATGGTTCGTCGACCGGCACCTGGAACTACCCTCTCTTCACATACTATCACGACGCCCGGACCACCTCGATCTACCTGGCGTCGGAGTTCGGCTGCGACGGTGGGAACCTCAACGCCCTGCAGTATTACGTCTCCACCGTTCCCGGCCAGACGATGAACAACTTCACCATCCGGCTGCGGCACACTTCCGCGGGTTCGTACTCCAGCGCGACGTTCGAGAACGACGGATGGACCATCGTCTACCAGGCCGACGAGACTATCGGTGCCACCGGATGGTACACCTTTGCTTTCTCCACTGCTTTTCATTGGAACGGCACCAGCAATCTTGAAGTGGACGTTTGCTTCAATAACAGTTCCTATACGACCGCCGGCTCTGTGTACCGCTTCGATGACGGAAGCACGCGCAGCAAGTACTACCGCTGCGATAGCTGCACTTGCGGAACCACCGATCCGCTCACCTGGACATGCACGGGCTATTTGGCCGACTTCGTTCCGCGAGCTGTGTTTGTCATGAGTGCCGCCGGAACCAGCGGAGATTGCAACACGAACAGCGTCCCCGATGAGTGTGACATCACGGGCGGGAGCAGTGACGATTGCAACGCCAATACCGTGCCCGACGAGTGCGAGACGATCGAGGGCGGTGACTTTGACAACGACGAGGACGTTGACCTCGATGACTTCGCCGCATTCGTGGACTGTGTGGCCGGGCCGGACGTTCCGCCTGATCCAGCGTCACCGGAATGCGCCCAGATGTGTCTCGACGCCTTTGATAACGACGATGACGCCGACGTTGACCTGGACGATTTCGCCGCGTTCCAGGCGGCGTTTACTGGGTCATAGAGCGAATTGGTTGAACGACATCCAGTTGTTCTCGGAAGGAGCGCCCGAGGGGGTCACGGTCCGTAGACCACATCGAGGATCGCCGACTTGCATGCAAAACAGGCATCGGAGGACTGCTCCGTCCCGTTCGATTGCAGTGCGCAGCTCTGCATCGCGACGGTGAGTTCCTCGCTCTTGGTGTAGCCGTTGAGTTGGTCCATTCTGGCCGTCGTCAGACCTGTCAGCATCTCCCCATCGTCCATCACGCCGTCGCACGCCTCGCGCACGGCCTGGGCGATAAGATCGACCTCGCCAAGCAGAGGATCGCCGGTCGCCCCGCAACCTCCGACTGCCAGGGCGATGACAAACCCGCAACCGATCCGTGTGCGCTTCCCCGTCATGTGTTCACCTCACCATTCGTCCAGGTTGGTGCGGCGGGCTCTACTCGACCTGGGCCAGCACGTTGGGGCCGTCGGGGATCACGGCGATGGTGGCCTCACGGCCGTGCCTGGCCAGCGCCGATTCGAGGGCCGCTTCAAACGATACCGCACCCTGCGGGAGCATGATGGCGCGCTCCTCGTCGGTCAAGCCCCGGTCGATCAGGATACCGCTGCATTTGCGCAGGGCACGGGTGAAGTTGTTGATGCACCACTGGTCGATGGCGCTGCGGTCGCCTTCCACGAAATCACGCGTGAACTGTTCGTGGCTGGGGACCGCGCGGCACAAGTCGCGGAAGTGGGCCCCGCCGAAACCCTCGTCGCAGGCGCTGAGCATGAGGATCGTGCCCCCCGGTTTGGCCACGTGCATCGCCCCTGTGAATCCCTTGGCTGATTGGTAATAGGTGCAGTCCTGGGGAAACCCGCCGCACGATGTCACGACAATGTCACAAGGTTCGGGCACCGTGTCGCGTACCGCCCGGCTGGCGAAGGCGCACCCTCGAGCCCAGGCGGTCTCAAAATGCCCGGCGAACACGCCGGTGATGGCGCGGGCGCGATCCAGGGTGACGTTGACGATGAAGTCCATGCCCGCGCGGCGCGTGATCTCGGTTAATTCGTCGTGGATGACGTTGTCCTCGATAACGCCTTCGATCGAGTTGGGGTGCTCCACGAGAGCGGGGCTGTGGGCGGCACGGATCAGGCGCTCACCGCCGCAGCCGATGGCCAGGACCTTCCGCCCGCCGCTAAAGCCGGCCATCAGATGCGGCTCGATGTATCCGGTGGTGATCTTGAGCGGCGCCCGGGCGTAGACCGCGTCGATGTCGATCGGCGTGCCGCGCCCCGTCACGCCGAGATGGACCTGTTCGGCCGCGACGCGGGCGCGGTGGTTGACGATCCGGTAGCCGCGAACGACGGTCTCGCCGACCATCGCCTCCAATTCCGCGCCCTGGTTGGGGCGGTGCAGACCGGTGGCCACCAGGATGGTGATCCCCTCCTGGGGGATGCCCGCGTCTTCCAGCGTGCGCAGAATCGGCGGCAGGAGGACCCGGTTGGGCACCGGGCGGGTCATATCGCAGACGACGACCACGGCCTCATCGTGTCCGCGGGCGAGTTCGCCCAGCGGTGGGCATGCAATGGGATGGGCCAGGGCGTGCGAGACAGCCGCCGGCGGGTCGCTCACCGCCGCGGCGTGCCGTGCTTCCAGCACCTTGACCACGTTGGCATCGGGGAGTTCGATCTCACGGGTGGTCCGACCGAATGGCAGGGCGAGGCGCATGGCCAATCTCCAAGCTATCACAGCGCCAGTAACCAGGAGCTGAAGTAGGCATCGTATGACGGCGGCGCCCGGCAGACAACCTATCTGGTTCTTATGATCCGCCGCCGGTTTGAATCGCGCAGGCGATTGAAGTACAAGAGCGGCATTGAGGTGCCGTATGGAGTCCGCGGAGCTGCTTGGTAAAGACGGTTTGGTGGCGCGCCGCTTGCCCAATTACGAGCCGCGCCCGCAGCAACTGGAGATGGCCGGCGCCGTCGCGGAAGCGCTTGACGCGCCGGCCCATCTGATCGTCGAAGCCGGTACCGGTGTGGGCAAGAGCTTCGCCTACCTGCTGCCGGCCATTGAGCGGGCCACGCAACACGACCAGCGCGTGGTCATCAGCACGCACACGATCGCCCTGCAGGAGCAGCTCATCGACAAGGACATTCCGTTCTTGCAGGAGGCGTTGCCGCAGACGTTCTCGGCGGTGCTGGTCAAAGGCCGGTCGAACTACCTCTGCCTGCGCCGCCTAGTGCAGGCCGGTCGCGGCGAGCGAACTCTGTTTGACACCGACAACGAGTTGATCCAACTCCGCACGATCGAAGACTGGGCCTACGAGACGCGGGACGGTTCGCTGGCCGACTTGCCGCGGACACCGTCACCGGCGGTGTGGGAGCGGGTGCGCAGCGACAAGAACAACTGCATGGGTCGCCGGTGTGAGTTCTACAAGAAGTGCTTCTACCAACAGGCCAGACGACAGGTCGCCACCGCCGGGCTGCTGGTGGTCAACCACGCACTGTTCTTCTCCGACTTGGCGTTGCGGGCGGGTGGATCGGCCATTCTACCCAAGTACGACTGTGCGGTGCTCGATGAGGCCCACAGCGTCGAGGGGGTGGCCGGCGATCACCTCGGCATCGAGCTGGCGGATACGCAGTTGCAATACCTGCTCAACGAGCTTTACAACCAGCGAACCCAAAGAGGGTGCCTGGTCGCGTTGCGGGCAGACGACGCCATCCGCGCGGTGAGCACGGCCAGACCGGTGATCGCTCACTTCTTCGACGAACTCCTCGCCTGGCAGAACCGGCATGGCCGATCCAACGGTCGTCTGATGGCCCCTCCTCCGGTGAACAACACGGTCAGCCCGGTGCTGCGCGATTTGCACGGGCAGATTCGCGCCGTACGCGAGCAGGTGGCCGACGACAAGCAGGACGATCGTCTCGAGCTCAGTGCGCAGATGGAGCGCCTGCGCGGCTATGCCGATGCGCTCACCGATTTGTTGGATCAGAAGCACGACGAGTGGGTGTACTGGCTGGAGGCGGGCGGCAAGCGACGGCGGCGCATCTCGTTGCGCGGCCGACCGATCGACGTGAGTGAGACCCTGCGCGATTCGTTATTCGAACGCGTACCCAGCGTGGTGCTGACCAGCGCGACCTTGAGCGTCGGACGAGGCGACGGCTTCGCCTACGTCAAGTCGCGGTTGGGGCTGGCTGAGTGCCGGTCTTTGTCGCTGGGCTCGCCGTTTGATTACAGCCGGCAGGTGGAGCTTCACCTGGTTCCGGACATGCCCGAGCCCGGGCGCGTGGACGAGTTCACGTCAGCCGCCTGCGCCGCCATCCGCAAGTATCTGACCCGTAGCGACGGCCGGGCGTTCGTGCTGTTCACGGGGTACGACCAGATGTACCGCTGCGCCGATCAGCTAAACGATTTCTTCGAGACCGAGAAGATGATGCTGATGGTGCAGGGGCAGGGGCTGGACCGCTCGCTCATGCTCGAGCGCTTCCGCGAGGACACGCGCTCGGTCATCTTCGGGACCAACAGCTTCTGGGCCGGCGTGGACGTTCCCGGCGAAGCCCTGTCGAACGTCATCATCGTCAGACTGCCCTTCGAGGTCCCGGACAAGCCACCGGTCGAGGCCCGTATCGAGCAAATGCGCGCCGCGGGCCAGAGTCCCTTCATGGAATACCAACTTCCCGAGGCCATCCTGAAGCTCAAACAGGGATTCGGCCGGCTGATTCGCTCCACATCGGACCGCGGCATGGTAGTCCTGCTCGATCCGCGGGTGCGGACCAAGGCGTATGGCAAGGCTTTTCTCGCCGCCCTCCCGCGGTGTCGCGTGGTGGATGACGAACCGCTTTTGGAAGACGACCGTTCGCCAGGTTTTGTCTGACAACGCGGTTTTTGTAGCGGCCTGCGTCTCGCAGGCCGACGGCCGGCGGGGACGCCGGCCGCTACGGAAGTTGTCACACAGAACCTAGTGCATTGTCACACCTGAATTGACGGGTACGAGCCGATTGGGTGCCACTGGTGGCTTGCCCACCAGTGCCTTCCTCATTGATGTTGCGTGCGTAACACTGGCGGACAAGCCGCCAGTGGCACCCTTGAGCAACAACCCACACAAACAGCTGTGAAGGTGCACTAGTGCTCCGTCGCAGTTGATTCGATGGATCAGCGGCGTTCCACCCGAGTGGTGGAGAGCGCCTGTCACGGCGCAAGCTCGATGATCTCAAACCGAGTCTCGTAGTGCGCTTCGACCGGTAGATCACAGATGACGTCGAGCACGCGCAGGTTTTCGGTGTCCACGTCGCCGGGGCGGACGACGAACAGAACGCTCTGGTTGCGGTAATCTTGAAAGTACTCGGCCAACACCGCCGGGACCGTGCTCAGCGAGAAGGGCCCCATCCGCTGGACCGTGTGAAACGGGGCGTCGGGCGGGTTGTAGGTGACACGCTTCTCCCAGGCGTGAAACTCCGCCGGGTCCACGTGAAGGAACAGCAGGACGTGAATGTACGGGTGGTCGCTCATCCACAAGTGTTCGTCCGATCGATGATCGGAGATGAAGATGTGGTCATAATCCCGCCATCGATCTCGAATCGACAGCAAGGCGTCGCGGAGGTCGACTTGCCACAAGCGCAACATCCGAACGTCAGACCCGAACGTGCGGTAATAGCGCCGGATGGACCCAGTCGCGTTTCCCGCGACGCAGGCGATCAGGCTCATGCCTATCAGCCACCGCGCCCACGAGCGTCGGTCTGCCCAGGACACCATCGCGCCGACGCCAACCGCCGCTATCCACTGGAACGAGCCCAGCCCACAGGCCGCGCGGAGCATGTGCGGTGCATCCTCCGTAAGGGCCGACGCCGCCGGATGCAACACCAGCCACGCGATCAGTATGCCGTAAATGCGGGTCTGCTTGCGGCCGGACCACATCGCTGCCAGGCCGATCGGGACCAGCGGAAGCATATACCAATTCAGTTGTCCCACGCCGGCAGTCCGGCCAAGCACCGATTCGGATCCCTGCAAAAAAAGCCACTTAGGCCCGAAGTGTGCGGTCCAGTTCGCGGCGCACTGCCCGAGTGCCCCGGTCAGCGCTTGCCCTTGGTGAAACAGTGACACGTTTTGTGCCCGCGCGTTGATCTTGTCCCACTCCGCGAAGGTCAGCCAGGCCATCGGGGTGATCACGATGGCAAACACGGCGACGCCGGCTAGCAGGGCGAATCGATTCTCTCGTCTCCGCAAGACTTCGGCCCACAGTCGGCGATGGATCAACGCACCGACGATCAGCATCGCGGGAACGAATAGCTTCAACGAGGCGTACACGTAGGGTGAAAGACCGACCACCAACGCGAAGAGCGCCATCCATGACCGGCGCAGTCGCACCGGTGTCGTGTCGCCCGCGCGCCGTCCGCCGAGCGGCCAGCCCGCCAGCGAGAGGGTCAGCAGGGCCAAAGGGAGAATCAGCGGCGTCAAACTGGCTTCATGCCCGTAGCGGCTGACGTGCAGGTGCCAGGGTGACAGCGTCAACAGCAGCGCCGCCCAGAACGCCACCCGCCGGCCGCACGTTCGCCATACGAGCCAATACAGACATCCGATGGTCGCCACGCCACACAGAGCCGCCGGTACCCTGGCGGCCAGGACGAGGTGCCCAGGGCCGAGCAAGGCGACGAACGGAACCACCAGGTACGTGTACAACGCCGGGCGGTAGTCCATCCGCCCGAACCCTTCGAGGAATACCGGCCACGACTGGCCCCAGCGGTCTTTTCCGGTCTGAAGGATGGAATACGCGTCGTACCCGTGAGTGGCTTCGTCCGGCAGAACGCCGGCGGGCATGTGGTTCAAGTCGATCAATCGCGTCGCGCCCGCCAGCGCAAGCAGGGCAGCCACCGTCGCCGCTTGTACCTTTCTATCGCCCATTCGCATCCGCGAGATTGTACAAACGTCATCTCGCGTGACCAGTGCTCCGTCACACGTGAAACTACGGGTTGTCGATGGCGCGTGACTGAGTACTAAGTTGTTCAATCTTCGATCTCGTCCGCGCGCTCGAGGTTGCGCAAGGCTGTCCGGGCATTGCGTTCGAGCATGGTGAGCGTCGCGCGCTTCATGGCACTGCCCGCGAGCGTCCTGCGATAATCGTCCTCACTCCAGCCCAGCACGTCCTCCAGCGGTGGAAACGGGCCGGGAGCCCGGATGGCATAGGCAGGGTCGCTCTGCAATTGGGATCTGCGATTGTAGGGGCATACGTCCTGGCAGATGTCGCATCCGAACACCCAGTCACCCATTGCCGCGTGCAGCTTCCGGGGGATGTCCTCGCGCAGCTCGACGGTGAGGTAGGATATACAGCGCGACGCATCCATCTCGTAGGGGGCGCACAGGGCTCCGGCGGGGCAGGCCCGCAAACAGCGCGTGCACGTGCCGCACCGGTCGCGAGCGGCGGAGTCGCAGACGAGTTCCAGGGTCGTGGCGACCACGCCCAAGAAGAAATGGCTTCCGATCTGCGAGTCGATCACCATCGTGTTCTTGCCGATCCACCCGATGCCCGCTCGGGCGGCCAACTCCCGCTCGATGACCGGTGCGGTGTCGATGCAAACGCGGACCTCGAACGGCTGGGGCACCTCGTCGCGCAGCCGATCGCAGACGGCAAACAACTTGCGCTTGACCACTTTGTGGTAGTCTCTGCCCCAGGCGTACATCGCGACTCGCCCACGAGGGCGATCGTCGGGCTTGTCCGGCGCCGCCTGGCGATAGGGATGGGCCACCACGATCATGCTGCGGGCGCCATCCAGAACCCGGCGCGGGTCCAGGCGGATCGGAACGTTACGGGCGAGGTACTCCATTCGCCCGTGTCTTCCAGCGGTGAGCCATCGCTGGTAGTAGTCTGCCCTGCGGACCGGTTCGGCGGGGGCGATGCCCACCCGGCAAAAGCCCTGCTCGCCCACCAGCGTCTTGACCAGAGCGGTTATTTCAGGCGGTGCCATGTCCACATGGTACCCATCAGTCCGGCGGATAAAAGGGGGAGACTGCCTGTCGCGGTTGACACTGCCATCGAGAGCAACTACCGTGTTCGGTTCGTTCGCCTGAGATGTTTGGGGCGAACGTCATCGCCGACTTGGCATATAGGATCACAGGGATGTTTGACTACGACTGGTTCCACGGGCGGTCTTTTCAGCAGCTTCAGGATGAAGCCCGCCTGCGCTGTGCCTTTGGCCACTTCCCCGAACTAGCGCCCGAGACGGCATTCGAGGACAAGGACTTCAACGAGTTCGCGGAGCATCTGGAGGTGCGCAAGCTCGTCTACCTCCGCGACGGTTTCAGCTACGAAATCAAGGTGCTGGCCGACATGGACAGCAAGTCTCACCTCACCTTCGAATGCGAGCCGGTGGACGAGCACTACAAGGTGGGTGCGTTCGTGGTCAGCGTTCCCTTCGAGGACATCGTGCGCGTCGAGGTCTTCGCCGTTCACCCCACCGAGAAACCTGAAGACATGCCGCTGATCACCGGTTTTAGAAACCAGCCTGAACGGGAAAGGCCCAAGACGTAACACCCCCGACCGTTGTTCCGGCGGATCGCATCTCAGCCGCCATGCTGGCGGTCGATGGCCCGTTCAATGGCCCGGCGGACCTGGGCGTGGACTGCGTCGGGTCTGGCGATGTTGTGCCAGGCGGTGTCGTTGCTGGCGGCCTGTTCACACGCGAAGCGGATCGTGCCCAAACCGGCGCCGTGCTCATGCCAAGAAACTGTCACCCGTGTGTTGATGACGTCCACCAGAGCGATGTCCAGCACGTGAACCCGGAGCACGCCGCAGATCCGCAGCACACGACGGTTGGTAAGCACGTAGAACCGCGACACCCAGCGCAGCAGCGCGACGGCGACACGGCACGCGATCACCAGCACCGTCCCCTGAATCAGCGCGGAATACGAGACCAGATCCATCCGTCCGCCCGCCAGCGCCGCGCCGGTTATCACGACCCCACCCGCGACGATCCACTTGAGCGAGTCGAAAAGTACAAACCACAGGGACGGCTTGAGGGCGAGGATGAGCACCTCGCCGCCGTCAAGCAGCTCGACCGGGAGGCGCACATTCTCCGTGCTTGCGGCGGACTCCTCGGGCGGCGCCTCGGCCGTGGTTCCCGGCCCGATACCGGAGAAACTCGTGCTTTCCAGTGTTGTTGTGGACATCGCTACGCGCGCCTGGTTCAGTGGAGTTCCCGCCTCCACACGGCGAGGTGCGCCCGGTGGCGGTGCTCCCAGTCCGATATGCGCTTTCATCGGCAATTGGCGCGTGGCGTCGGAGAAGAAAACTCCCGCAGAGCCCGCGGTTCGGACCGACCGAGCTACTTCGCCGCCATCGGCTTGGAGGAGACGTTTTTCAGCATGCGATCCAGGGCCACCACCGCCCCGCGGTGGACCGCGGGCGGCACAACAATGCGATTCACTGTGCGTCCGGCGGCCAACTCGTCCAACGACCACAGCAGGTGCGGCAGATCGATGCGGTACATCGTCGTACACAGACACTGGATGCCCGCCAGCGAGCGGACCTCCTTGTCGCAGTGCCGTAAGGTGAGGCGGTTGACCAGGTTGGCCTCGGTGCCGATAGCCCACTTCGAGCCCGGCGGCGAATCCGCGACGATCTTGACGATGAACTCGGTACTGCCGGCCAGGTCGGCCTTCTGCACCACCTCCCACGGACACTCGGGATGCACAACGATTTTGTATTCCGCATCGGCCGCGCGGATATCGTCGCACTGTCCTACCGTGAACAGGCCGTGGACGCTGCAATGCCCCTTCCACAGGATGATCCGGGCCGATTGAACCTGTTCGTCGGTTAACCCACCGTCGGGCAACGCGGGGTCGTAGAGCACCATCTCGTCCAGGGAAATGCCCATCGCATAGGCGGTGTTCCGCCCCAAATGCTGATCGGGCAGGAAGATCACCTTATCGCCGTGCTTGAGGGCCCATTCGAGGACAAGCCGGGCGTTTCCGCTGGTGCAACAGGCACCGCCGTGCTCTCCGCAGAAGGCCTTGATGGTCGCGGAGGAGTTGACGTAGGTGACGGGAATGGTGGTGGCGGGCGCTGCCGCGGCCAGAAACTCCCACGCCTCTTCGAGGTCGTCGATATCGGCCATGTCGGCCATGCTGCAACCGGCTGACAGATCGGGGAGAATAACCTCAACCGAGTCGTCGGTGAGGATGTCGGCGGATTCGGCCATGAAGTGAACGCCGCAGAAAACCACGAACCGAGCCTGGGTCTGCTCGGCGGCGATTTGAGACAGCTTGAGGCTGTCGCCGGTGAAGTCGGCGAAGCGAATGACCTCATCCTGCTGATAATGGTGCCCGAGGATCACCAGCGAATCGCCCAGGGCACGCTTATGCCGCGTGATCCGCTCGACTATCTCCTCCTCGCTCATCACGGGGTAGCGCGAGGGTAAAGGAGCTTGAAACAACATCCGTCGAACTCCCAGAGTAGCTGTCAGCTTTCAGCAGTCAGTTCCAGCGACCTGCGATACACATGATTCATCATGTCTCACTCATCCAACGCTGAGAGCTGACGGCTGATCGCTTCTGCGCTCACGCTTGGGGCGTGGGCGGTTGTGCCGGCGGTTGGGCGGCTTGCACGTAGCGCATGCGCATCTCGTACAACACACCGTCAAGGACTTCCTTCTCCTGTTCGGCCAGGTTGCCCTTGGTCTTGTCGCCGAGCACCTCCAGCAGGTCGATCAGGTGCTTGGCCATCAGTAAGTCGGGCGGTGTCGATTCGCCGGACGGATGCTGGTACCCGCCGATGCTGACCGCCGCCTGCATGGCAATCATATTCACGATTTCCAAGAAGGTGGGATCGGGCAGCGGTCCGGCTGCGGTGGCCTCCTTCTCCTGCTCAGCCAGTCGCTCCTTCTCGAGGCGGGCCTCTTCCTTCCAATCGCTGTCCACATGAATCTTCGGCTCGCTGGTTTCGTCCGCCACAGTGCTCTCCTTGTTCGGGAAACTCGTGTTACCCAGTCTGCCCACCAGGGCACCGGATTATAGCCCGAAGTCGTCCGAGTGGGGTAGTCGATCGGTCGGCATTTCAACGGATTCATGGTCGAACAGGGCGAAAAGGACGTCCCGGCGATCCTCAGGGCTCCGCAGTCGTGAATCACACGGTCGGTGCGCACAGCGGACCCTACCAGCCCGTGGCGAAAGACAGAATCCGTGTGGGACCGACTTTCCAGTCGGTCTTTTCAGCGACTCCACAGCAGTCTGACAGGCTGGAAAGCCTGTCCCACACACTTCTGCCACGGGCTCCTACGGGCTGTGCCGCAGTCGATCCAGGGCGACGCTGATGCGGTCGAGCCCTTCGGTGAGCAGGTCCGGCGCGAGCGTGAAGCTGATGCGCACGTGCCCGGCCTCGCCGAAAAAATGACCGGGGACGATCGACGTGTCGTATTCCCCTGCCAGCATTTGGCACAGCGGGAGGGTGTCGCTCATACCGACGATGCGCGGGAACTCAAAAACGGCCCCGTCGTTTCCGTAGCCCACGACGTCGTCGCGCGAATCCAGCCACGCGCGGTACACGGGGTAACCGGCCTCGTACAGCCTCCGCGTGCGCTCCGCGAGGCGGTCGAGCTGTTCGAAGGCGGCAACAGCCAACTGCTGCGAGGGCGTCGGATTGATCACGCACAGATGGTCCAACAGATCGCGGGCCCGCTCGATAACCGCCGGAGACGCCAGCATCCAACCCGCCCGCAACGCGCCCAGGCCGTACACTTTGGTCAGCGAATTGGTCACAATGACGTGATCGCCGAGGGCGGCCGCCGTGGTTTGCGGCACCTGCCGGTTAATCACCGCGTAGTCGCGATACACCTCATCCACGATGAGATAGGCGCCATGGGACGCGGTCAGGTTCGCGAGAGCACGAAGGTCCTCCTCAGAACAAAGCACACCGCTGGGGTTGTGCAGATCGCTCAGGAGGACCGCCTTGGTCCCGCGGGACAGTTCGGCTTCGACGGTGTCGGGATCGAATCGGAAGTGGTTCTCGGGCCGGCGTTGGAGAGGCATGACGTTCAGCTCGAAAAAGTCCGCCACGCGCAAGAGCGGCTCATAGACGGGATGCTCGATGAGCACGCGATCGCGCCTTTGCAGAACGCAGCCCAGAGCGATGAAGTTCGCTGTGCTGGCACCGAGAAGCGGGAGCACACGATCGGGCGCGGCGCCGTACCGCCGTCCGATGGCCTCGATGAGCGAATCCAGCCCGTAGGCGTCATGCACGTCCAGGGCGATGCGCGCCGTTCGCGGATCGAACACGTCCGCCCCGGCCATGGGCACCCCGCTGGATGCCAGCGCGTAGCGCCGCCGCGGCAACGCCTTGGCCCAACGCATATACTCGACGGTCCTCAACGCCATAATCGCACCCTCGATCATCACGCGAACGATGCCGAAAGACGGCGTGTAGATTAGGTTCTGTCTGACAACTTCCGTAGCGGCCTGCGTCCCCGCCGGTCGTCGGCCTGCGAGACGCAGGCCGCTACAAGAACCGGGTTGTCAGACAGAGCCTAGCCGATCGAGCCGCGCAGGACCACTCGACGACCACCGATTTTGTGAAGGTGACTTTACACGCCAAGTTAGCTAAGCTTGAGCCTATGGACGCGGGGATTGTGCCGCAGTGCCCGTAGAGTGTGCCGCACTGTCGAGTGGTATGAGGAGAGACCGGTGCCTGTCGCGGAAACGCAAGACGAGATTCGTCGCGACCTCTTTTGTCAGGAGTGCGGCTACAACCTCCGCGGCCTGACCGGTGACCGCTGTCCCGAGTGCGGGCATTCGCTGGAGGCCGTGCGCTCCCGCGTCTCTCGCCTGCCGTGGGTCCACCGTGCGGAACTCGGGCGTTGTCGTGCATATTGGCGCACCGTCTGGTTCGTCATGTTTCGCCACAAACGCTTCTACGAAGAGGTCGCCCGACCGGTGAGTTACACCGATGCCCAACGGTTCCGCTGGGTATCCGTGCTGCACGTGTACCTGCCGATCCTGGCGGGCACGCTCTTGTTATACGCCCTGGTATGGCCGACGCCCTTCGAGGATGCGTTTTTCGATGAGGCCTTCCGAGCGGTCTGGCCGATGGCAGTACTCCATGTTTGCATTTTGCTCCTCCTGGCGGCGGCGACGGGGCTGCCGAGCTACTTCTTCCATCCGCGCGACATTCCCGTCGAGCAGCAGAACCGGGCCATCGCCATGAGCTACTACGCCTGCGCCGCGTTGGCCTGGACGCCGCTGGCGTTTGTGATTCTGCTCGCCGGACTGGTGGCGATCGAGATTCAATGGAACATCGGCGAAGTACTGATCGCGGCGGCGGTATGCTTGCCCGGCGTACAGATGGTGGCGTACGGGGCAGACTTGGGTCGCATCGGCAAGCGAATCATGCCCCTGTGCCGGAGACGGGCTCTCTTGCGGGAGATTACCCTGCCGTTTATGTGGCTGGCGCTGGCGGGATTAGTCCTGCTCGGCGTTCCTTTCGTCGTCTTCAGCCTCGTCGTGATCGTCAGCGGCTTGTTCTGACGCCGGTGGGCCGGGTCCCAGGTCGTTCGGGCTCTGCGGACGGTGCCCGTCGAGGAAGAAGGGCGTGTCGAACACCTCGACGTTTATCCGTCCCCCACGCCGGAAGGCAAACCTGCCCTCTTCGTCCACACCGTTCGGACCGATGCTGTACAGCACCGGCGGGACGGTGTCAGGCCGGTAGCCGAACGTGCGCCCGTCGTCAGCAAACGGATCCACCGGCAGTACGTCGAGATACTCAGGCACCAGGTCGGTGAGTTGCACCGGTCGCCGACCGTGGTCGAGTTCGTACAGCCTGATGGCCAGCGCGATCGCCGCCATCCGTCGGTCGGCAAGAGTCCGGTAGTGTAGCATCGCGGCGCGTTCGAACGAGGGGATCAGGAAGGTGCTGAGCGGTCGCGTCAATAGATCCACAACTCCGGCGCTGTTACCCGGGTCAGGCGGCTGCTTTCTGCAATGGGTCGGCCAGTCTTGTGCCCGCGCCGCCTCCACCGCCACCGTGGCATGGTGCATCATCTGAACGCCGTCGAGCACGAACAAGGGGCCGACGAACAGGTTGAGTACCCGTTGAACTAGTGGCGCAGGGCCTCCTCCTCCGTACAATGCGGCAAGGCTCATCTGCCCACTGGTGATCACGCGCACCGTGTCCAACTGGTACATGCGTTCGCACTGGAGCGCGCGAGTGAATCCCTGCCGGAAATCCTCTTCATCGAGTAGATCGGCGATGAGTGCTTCGACGTCGGGATACCGTGCCGGTTCCGGTCCGGGCCCCATGCTCTCGTCCGCACCGCACACGGCGAGATCAGGGGCGACACTTTCGACGGCCCGCGCCGCGAGAGCACGAATGGAAATCGCCACGAGGTGCGCGATGAGACTTGGCCGGTGATCCACGACGTCGCCCAGCGCTAGCGCGTCACGGATCGCCGCGATGGCTTCGGCGTCGTTGCCGCTCTGGTGATGATACTTCGCTACAACCGTCAGGAGCTTGGCCGACTGACGGTGACCCGAGAGGGGCGGGAGCATGAAGTTGAACACGGGTGTGCGCATGCGCACGCCCAAATCGAGCTTCTCCATGCCGCGGGCCTGGCGCAGCAGCCGCAGCGCATTGGTGTTCGCATCAACGTAAGCCCGCGCGTCGGCGAGCTGGGTGGCTGTGAACCGCGAGTGACCCGCCAATATGCTGACATCTTCGCCGGCTTCGGGCGGTGCAACAAACGCGTTGGCGGCGTTGACCAGCACCAGCGCCGCGTTCTCCGCATCGGGGACCGGCGCGGAGTCGAAGTCCTCCGGGAAGATGGGCTCCCCGGCTGCGCGAATGCGGTCGATTTCGGCCTGAAGCCTGCTATGGGCGACGTGCCCCCACCACCAGCGCAGGCCCGCCATCAAGACCAGCAGCAGCCCAATCGCCACGAGGATACGCTTGAGCCACCAAAACCGCGGCGGAACGGGGACGGTAAGTTCATCACCCTCTGGTTCCGCAGTTACTTGTCCGGTGTCTGGCTTATGGCCCGCTACGTCTTGCATTTCGGCATCGTACCCGAACGACGGCGGTCCGCACAGCGGACCCTACTGGAACATTGGAACACGGGTGTGGCCATATTCCGGGGTGCGGTTGATTTTTTCGACCCACAGTTCCATTGGGCGTAGTCCACGGTACTCGTATCTCGCGGGTTGCCGCACATCTGATCCGAGCCCGGAGCGCAAGCGACGGGAAACCGTTCGACCCGTCGCTTGCGCTCTGGGCTCGGACCAGCGGACGCTTGGTGCCACAAAAGATGGTCACACCCCTGGAACACTGGAACCATTCAGCGGATGAGGATGTCGCGCACGGCGGTCGCACTCGTAGCCATGTTGTCCGCCACGCGCTCGAACGGCACCTGAGTCTCGGGCGGCAGTTCCAGGTTCAGTTCCGTGCGCAGCGCTGCTCGAACCGGGATGTTCCGCGAATCCGTGCCGGCCAACAGCCGCTCCACCTCGGCTGACACGAGATAGTCCACGAGTTCGCGGGCGCGTTTGGGGTGTCGGCATCCGGCAATGATGCCGACGGAGGTAGGGATGAGCAGGGTTCCGCCGTCACCCATGTCGAGATAGCGCAGCTCGAGAGAGGCGCCTTCGCGTTGTGCCACCCACACGTCATCCGTGTCGGTGGCACAGATGGCGGCGCGACCGGCGATCACGTCGCGCACCGCCGACATATTGCCCGCCGCGATGCGCCCGCCGCCATCGCGAAGCCCGGTCAAAAAGTCGCGCGTCCGCTCCTCGCCCCACAGGGCGAACATTGCGGCGACGTGCCCGTGCGTGGTGCCGAACAGGGGGTTGGCAAACGACAAGCGCGACGCGTTTCGCGGCTGGGACAACATCTCCCAATGCGTGGGCAGCGCCTCGGGAGGCGTCCTCTCGGGGTCGAAGGCGAGCACCCGGGCACGCACGCCGACGGCTGTCCAGCGATGCTCCGGGTCGCGGTAGCGGGGTGGGACGTCCGCAGCAGCCGGAGGATCATAGGCCTCCAGCAGGCCTTCGCGCGCCAGCAGAATGGTGTTGAACAACTCGCTGGACCAGAACACGTCGGCTCGCGGGCCGGCTGCCTCCGACCGAATCCGCTTGACCAGCCCGGTCGTCTTGCCGGCTTCGGCGTCGGTCAGCACCTCCACGTCCAGACCGGTGGTCTTCTTGAAACGATCGACGACCTGGCGGGCGAAGGCTTCATCAACACTCGTGTAAAGAACCACATGCTCGGGTCTTTCCTTGCAACCGCCGACGGCGGCAAGCACGCCAGCCAACAGACAGGCGAGGACCGGCATTTTGTGCTTCCGCGGCGTTCCCGATCCGAGCCCCGAGCGCAAGCGAGTGGGAAAGCGACCCGTCGCTTGCGCTCCGGGCTCGGATAATGATCGCCTACGAGCAGATGACAATCCAAAAATCGACATACCGAAGTCAACCTTGTATGAAAACGTGGCCCGTCAACGACACCGTTGATTGGACTGGATCAGGCAGCGATGATACTGTGGCGCGGCGGCAATTGCACGAGCCTGGCAGGGGTGCATTGGACAACCCGGAGTCTGTAGCGGCCGGCGTCTCGCCAGCCGGGGAACGCGACGACGTTTGACATAGCCACTGGACGAGGCACCCGGGCCTCGGGAGAACAACCGTGAAGGCGATGGGACGATGAGGATTGCGACGCGCGGCAGCAAACTGGCTCTTTGGCAAGCGCATTGGGTCCGCGACGCCGTCCGCCGCGCGCACCGCCTCGACGTCGAACTGGTGGTTCTCAAGACCAAGGGCGATCGCGCGCTCGATCGTTCGCTCAACTCGATCGAGGGCAAGGGTTTCTTCACCAAGGAGATAGAAGACGCGCTGCTGACCGACCAGGCCGACGTCGCGGTGCACAGCTACAAGGATTTGCCCACCGAGACGGTTCCCGGTCTGACCGTGGCCGCGGTGCCCCTGCGGGCGGCGGTCAACGATCTGCTCTTGATCCGCCGTCGGCGGGTTGACTCGTCGCGGAACCCCTGGCCGTTGCCCGCCGGCGCTGTGGTGGGCACGAGCGCGACGCGGCGCATCGCACAGTTGCGCCACCGTCGCCCGGACCTGAACGTGCTCGAGATTCGCGGCAATGTGCCCACGCGGGTAGGCAAGGTGCACGACGGCACCTGCGACGCGATCATACTGGCCCAGGCCGGGTTGGACCGACTCGGCCTCGATCTGTCCGACCTGCTGGCGGTGGATCTTCTGGAGAGCGGCTTCCTCCCCGCGCCTGCTCAAGGGGCGCTGGCGGTTCAATGCCGCCAAGACGACGCGGAGACCATCGCCGTGCTGCGAACGCTCCATGACGCGGATTCCGCATTGTGCGTTGAAGCGGAGCGCCGACTGCTGAGCCTGTTCGAGGGTGGATGTTCGCTGCCGCTGGGTTGCATGGCCTGTGTGGCGGGCGGTACGATCGGACTGCGGGCGAGCTGGCTCAAAGAGGAGGGCGACATGCGTTCTTGCTCGGTGACCGGAGACGATACGGAATCGGCGGCCCGGCTCGCCTACCAGGAGCTGAATCAACCATGACCTCGCGCCGCGGGCGAATCGCGATCCTGCGTCAACCGAATCGGGCAGAGCCGTTGCGGGCGGCGCTGGTCGATGCGGGCTTCGAGGTTGTCGTTCGGCCCGTAACGCGCGTGGAGTCCGTTGCTCCACGCAAAGGTGACGACTGGCGCGGATTGGCAGCGGTCGCCGACTGGGTTGTGTTCACCAGCCTGAACGGGGTGAAGAGTTTCACGGATGGCGTAGGCGGAGCGGAGGCTCTTGGCGAGTTGCTCAAGGACCGGCGGGTGGCGGTCCTGGGTTCGACGTCGGCACAAGGGCTGGAATCCGCGGGCGTGAAGGTCGAGGTTTTGGAAGAACGCGGCACGTCGGCTGAACTCGTGATTGCGCTTTTGGAAGCGATGGAACCGGAATCGACGGTGCTCTATCCTCGTGCTGAAAGAACGCTGGCGACCTTGCCCCGAGCCCTCTGTGAGGCCGGGCACCATTTGCGACAGGTCGTTTGCTATCGCACCACGGTGTTGGCACCGCAAGAACGGGCGGCGTTGGACTGGGATGCGCTGGATGCGGCGTTCGTCGCGGCCCCCAGCGCGGTGCGGGCACTGAACGATGAGGCATCGTTGCCGAACGGTTTCGGCTTCTTCGCCATCGGGCAAACCACCGCCGCTGCTCTCGGCAAAGCCGGGTTGACGGTGCTCGGCGTCGCGGCGTCGCCGAAAGTCGAGAGCATCGTTAAAATGCTAGTGGAGTGGTCCAAGGCTCGAAGTTCAAAGTTCAAGATGTAGCGTTCCCCCTTGTGGGTGACGAAGACCGCCGGTGCGCCGCCCACAAGGGGCGACGCTACAAGTGTCCGGCGCGATGGAGTTGGAACGTGGCACGGGGCGCCCAACCGCTGAAAGCTGAGAGCTACGAATGAACGAATCGCTGTTTCTGCGAGCGTGCAACAAACAGCCGGTCGAGCGGACGCCGGTGTGGATGATGCGTCAGGCGGGGCGCTACCTGCCGGAGTACCGCGCGGTTCGCGAGCGCTGCGATTTCCTGACCCTGTGCCGAACGCCGGAGTTGGCGTGCGAAGTGACCTTGCAGCCGATCCGCCGCTTTGGGTTTGATGCGGCGGTCATTTTCAGCGACATCCTGATCTCCCTCGAGCCGCTCGGCTTCGGGGTGGTTTTCGGCGAGAAGGGGCCGTCCATCGCCAAGCCGGTGCGCCGCGGCGGTGATGTGCCCGAAGGCCTTCCAACCGACTTCGAGCAGCGCGTTGCCTTCGTCTATGAATCGATCGCGTTGGTCCGCGACGAGTTGCCGGCGGAGGTTCCGGTGATCGGCTTCGCCGGGGCGCCGTTCACGCTGGCCAGCTATTTGATCGAGGGCGGCGGCTCGAAATCGTACGCCGCAACCAAGACGTTCTTCTACCATCAGCCCGAGGCGGCCCACCGGTTGTTGGGGTTGCTCGCCGATACGGTGTCTGTGCACCTGCTCAACCAGGTGAATGCGGGGGCCGGAGCGATCCAGGTTTTCGACAGTTGGGCCGGTTGCTTGAGCGAGGTGGAGTATCGCGTCTGGGCGCTGCCCTACGTCCAGCGGATTCTGAGCGCACTCGCCGGCGCGGGCGTTCCACGCATCCTGTTCACGCTCAACGCCGCGCACCTATGCGGCGCCCTTGCGGAGGTGGACGCCGAGGTCCTGGGGATCGACTGGCGAACCCCTATGAGGCAGGCTTTTGACCGGCTGGGGGATCGCTTCGCCCTGCAGGGCAATCTGGACCCCACGGTTTTGCTGGGAACACCCCGGCAGGTTATCGCCGAAACCGGCAACGTGCTGAGCGGTGTCGGGGGACGGCGTGGACATATCATGAACCTGGGGCACGGTATTCTGCCGGCCACGCCGATCGCCAACGTGGAGGCCTTCGTGCAGGCCGTGCGCGAATTCGAGGGGGAAGAGTCATGATCGAGCGTCCAGGTGCGTCGGGTGAGGGCATTTCGGATACCGACATCCGCGAGCTTGTCGAGCGCTACGACACGCGCGGCCCGCGCTACACGTCGTACCCCACGGCCCCACAGTGGACCGACGCAGTGGACTCCGAGGTGTATAGCGAGGTGTTGCGGCGTTACGCCGATCCGAGCCCGATCGCGCTCTACGTTCACATTCCCTTCTGCCGGCGGCGGTGCCTCTATTGCGCGTGCAACACGCACGTCGCCGCGAATGCGGAACAGGTCGGTCGGTATCTCGACGCCCTGAAGCGCGAGGTGGAGACCGTTGCAAACCTGTTCGGCAAACGTCCGCCGCTTGCCCAGATGCACTTCGGCGGTGGAACGCCCACGTACCTGACACCCGAACAGTTGGAAGGTGTGATCGATCAACTCGACGCCAACTTCGAGAGCGTCTCCGGGGCGGAGCGTTCCATCGAGGTGGACCCGCGGGTTACGACGGTCGAGCACCTTGAAATGCTGCACCGCAAGGGATTCCAGCGCGTTTCCGGTGGCGTGCAGGACCTCGACGAGCGTGTCCAGCAGGCCGTCAATCGCGAGTTCAACGCGGAGGACCTGCGACGTTTCGTCATCCTCGCCCGCCGGGTCGGGTTCGAGGGTGTCAACATCGATCTGATCTACGGATTGCCCTACCAGACCGAGGCGACATGGGGCCGCACCCTGGAGACCATCATCGACGTCGGTCCCGACCGTCTGGCGGTGTTCGGTTATGCCCACGTGCCCTGGAAGAAGCCGCACCAGAAAGTGCTGGAGCGGCGCGGTCTGCCCACGCCGGAGCAGCGTCTTTCGTTGGCCATCCAGGCCCGTCGCGCCTTTGTCGATGCCGGGTACCAAGCCATCGGGCTCGACCACTTCGCGCTGCCGGACGACGAGTTGGCCATTGCCTTTGGCAAGGGGACGGTGCATCGCAACTTCATGGGCTACACGGTGCAGGAGGCGGACTCGATGGTGGCGTTCGGGGCGTCGGCCATCGGAGACTTCCCCGCCGCATACGTTCACAACCACATGAAGACCGACGAGTACATTGCCCGGGTCGAAGGGAGCGGTCTTGCGGTGACGCGCGGGCACCGCATGTCGGACGAGGACCGCCTGCGGCGGCGGATCATCATCCGGCTGATGGGTAACTTCCACATCGTGCCGGAACGCATCGAACGCGAGTTCGGCGTGGATTTCGCGGGGCACTTCGCGGCCGAGATTGCGGAACTCGACGGCTTTGTCGCCCAGGGCGTGCTGCACCGCGATGCCACCGGCTGGCACGCTACGCTGCCGGGGACCTTCGTGATCCGCAACGTGGCCATGGTCTTCGATCGCCATCTGGAGGCCGACCACCGTACCGCCAGCCGCTATTCGAGAACGATATGAGCACGGCCACGGCAACACGCCCGGTACTGCTCATAACCATGGGCGGGCCGCGGGACCTGGCGGAGGTCGAGACGTACCTGCGGCGGCTCTTCTCCGATCCATACATCCTCCCGGGCAATTCCTTCAAGCGTTGGCTGCTCAGCCGTATCATCGCCCGGGCGGCGGCGAAGAAGTCGCGGGCGCGGTACGCACTCATCGGAGGCCGGTCCACCGCCGTCGAGGACACGGGCCTGCTCGCCGAACAGTTGAAAGAGGACTTCGCCTCGCGCGGGATCACTCTCGAATGTCAAGTCGCGACACGCTATGCCACACCAAACATTGAAGAGGGCCTGACCTCTCTGAGTGCGGAAACGGCGGAGAAGGACTCGGACGCGGTGACGCCCGTGTACCTGTTCCCGCACGAAACGTCCGTCATGACCGGCTCGTGCGCGGGCGCGCTGGAGCGGGCGTCGGACGAATCGGGCGTGCCGGTGGGGACCGGCGTCAGGCACCTGGGAGCGACCCGGACCTACGCCCGCGGCTGGGCGGACGCGATAGAACGCGCCGTCCGAGCACCTGGCGACACGTTTGTCCTGTTCTCCTGTCACTCGCTCCCGCGTACGATCATCGAGCGCGGCGACGCATACGTTGAACAGGTCGAGCGTAGCGTGGAACGCATCCGGGCCCGGTTGAGGCGCTTGGCGGGCGAGTTAGCTTACCAGAGTCAGGCGAGAAACGACTGGCTTGGCCCAACAGTGGAAGAGGTGGCCTCGGAGGCTTATGGTAAGGGGTACCGTGAACTGATCGTCGTGCCGCTGAGCTTCGTCGGTGAGAACACCGAGACGCTGGTGGACTTGGACAGGGAGTTGTGTGCGGCGGCGCTGTCGATGGGTTTTCGCCGCGTCGAGCGTTTGCGCACGCCGGACAAGCTCGGGTTCCTCTGCCCAATGGTCGTGGAAGCTCTGTGCATGGAGTGGGGTCTTGAGTGGAAGCAGGCACAATAATCGCGTGGCGGTTGTCGGCGCGGGCATCGCCGGGCTGGCTGCGGCGTTTCGCCTTCGCGAGGAGATGCGCGCGGCCGATGTGGCTGGCGAGATCGTCATCTACGAAGCGGCGGATGTCTGTGGCGGCTGGACGCGCACCGAGCGCGTGGACGGTTTCTCGCTCGATCACGGGCCCAACGGTTGGCTGTCCAACGAACCGTTGACCGCCCGCCTGATCGGCGAGTTGGGGCTGACCGGCGAGTTGGTCCGCTCCAACGACGCCGCAGCCCATCGGTTCATCTACACGCGGGGCCGGCTGCACGAGCTGCCGTCTTCGCCGGGCCGGTTCTTGGCCAGCCGTCTGCTGCGACCGCAAGAGAAGCTCCGCGTACTCGGCGAGTTCTTCACCCGCAGACGCGCTGACGACGACGACGAGTCCATTTACGCTTTCGGTTGCCGCCGGCTTGGGCGCGGGTTCGCCGAGACCATGCTGGACCCGATGGTCTCGGGCATCTTCGCTGGGAACGTGCGTGAGCTTTCCCTGCCGGCGACGTTTCCCAAGATGCGCTCGATGGAGTTGGAGCACGGCGGCCTGTTCAAGGCCCTGATCGCCAAGAGGCGCGAGAAAAAGCGCAGCGCTCCCGAAGGGGGCGGTCCTGCCGGTCCCTCCGGCGTGCTCACCACGCTATCCGGCGGCGTTGGACGATTCACCGAAGTGCTGGCTGAGACGTTGGCCCCGCATGTCCGCAAGGAGCGTCGGGTTATCGGTCTCACCCGCGACGGCGACGGCTTCGAGCTATGGTGCGACGGGGCGAAGGAACGGTTCGGCGCCGTGGTGCTGGCGGTGCCCGCTCACGCCGCCGCCGAAATCGTCAGGGACTTTGTCCCGGAAGCGTCCGCAGCGTTGGACGGAATCGACTTCGCTAACACGGCGGTGGTGTGCCACATTTATGACGCCGATCGACTACACATGAAGCTCAACGGATTCGGTCACCTGATCCCGCGTCGCGACGGCATCCGGGCGCTGGGTTGTCTGTGGACCAGTTGCATCTTTCCGAGCCAAGTGCCGGGCGGCGAGTTGCTGCTGCGCACGATTTTGGGCGGGGCTCACGATGCGGGCGTTTTGGACCTGTCCGACGACGAACTGATCGGCACAGCGATGAACGACACAGCCGCGACCTTGGGCATCCGCGAGAAACCGGGGCGCACCTGGGTGTTCCGCCACCCGCGCGGGATCGCCCAGTACACCTTGGGACACCGCGGGCGGGTCGAAGCCGTGGACAAACTGTGCAACGAGGTGCCGGGTTTGGCGTTCGTGGGTGCCTCGTACCGCGGCGTGTCGCTGAACCGATGCGTTCGCGACGCCTACACGGTTGCCCCACGCGTGTTGGAGCGTTTCGGCGTCCATGTACCGCCCATTCCCGACGACGCCGACGCTCCGCTGAACGAACCAAGACCCGGCGAACAGAACCGCGACCGTAAAGAAGCGGCAACCGAGCCGCAACCGTAAGGGAGCGGTAACCGAGCCGTGACCGTAAGGGAGCGGAGCAGAGGTAATAGCTGATGACGAACGAAACGACACCCAACGAGAACGCCCAACCGCCTGCTACACGCAACCATCGCCATGGCGCGGTGTTGGTGCTCTTCGTACTGGCCATGGGCGTGCTGTACATGATGGTCGAGAGAGGCGGCGGCGCGCCCGAGGGTTGGCTGACCGACCTGGACCAGGCCAAGCGCCAGGCCGCAGCGGCGAACCGGTTGCTCTTTGTGGAATTCGGGGCGGACTGGTGCGCGGCCTGCACGCAGATGAAGCGGACCGTGTTCTCTCAAGATCGGGTCCGAAGCGCACTGGCGGAATTCGTCGCCGTGCACGTCGACGTCGACGCGCAGAAGGCGATTGCGATCCAGCATGGGGTGAGCATGCTCCCGACGTTTGTCGTGATGGATCACAAAGGGGGCGTTCTGGCGAAGTTCGAGGGAGCTATGCCGGCCGAACAACTGCTGGGTTTCCTTGACGCGCATCGCCGTGTCCGCGTGCGGCAACCATAGAACGGGTTCACCGAACAGACCTGTAGGGCGGGTTCCACCCGCCGTCCTACTCGCCGGGGACCTCGGGTAGTGCAACCGGCGTGCCTCCCGGCCAGTTGTGATCAAGCCAACCGAGTTTCACATGTCGGTGGAAACTCGACCATGGCCACTCCTCTGGACAATTGACGAGATGGTGCTTTACCGGGTTCAGGTGGATGTAGCCGCGGTGGCGGTACCAATCCTCTTCATCGCGAATGCGATGCTCCCAGTAACGAGGCTGCCAGACTCCGCGCTCGTGATGCTTGGAGCGATTCGTACTGACTGAGAGTTCGCGGCCGCCGCCGCGCAGATACTCTTGCGTGAACATGCGCTTGATATTGGCCCACCGCATCGGGAAATCGTCATCGTCGCTGGGCAGAGTCCAAAGGCAGTGAAGATGATCGGGAAGCAAGACACAAGCGAACATGTCAAACTGCCACTGGCGCCTCACCGCGACCATCGCTTTCTTCAAGATGGCTCGCGCGCGAGCTTCGTGGAACAAAGGGCGTCGGCGATAGGTGACCACTGTGAAAAAGTAGCTGGCTCCGTAATCGCGCCATCTTACGTAGTTCGGCATGGACTGGGTTTCCTTGACGCGCATCGCCGCATCCGCGTGCGGCAACCGTAGAACCCGCCCTACGTGAACTCAACTCGGTACACCAAGCGGGTAAGACTCGCCCTACGAGTCACCAACCCTTCTCAATGGCGAGTGTGTCCGGATCGAGCCGGACGGTCGGCCTGTCGGGGCAGTCGGCCAAACGGCGCACCAGGACGGCCAACACCGCGGCGGACTCGGTGGTCCCGCGCAGATCGACCTGCTCGTAGGTATCGCCGGTCGAGTGGTAGAACTTCACACCGGGCCCGAGGTCACCGGAGAGTGACAGAGCGCAGATACCCTGCTTCATGAACGCCGCGTGGTCGCTGGCGGTCCAGGTGGCGTTGCGGATCTCCTCGTTCAACTCATAACCGGCCAGCTCGTCGCGCAGCGCCAGCAGGAAGTCGACGACCTCGTCGTGGCCGAACGTGACGAACGTTCGCGGTGAACCGGGCATGTCCACGTTGATCGCCGCCACCATGTTGTCCAACTCGTCGGCGTGGTCTTCCACGTAGGCCGTGCTGCCGTGTAGCCCGTGCTCCTCGCCCATGAACCAGATGAAGCGCACGGTGCGCTGAGGCTTCCAGCCGACGGTCGAAAGGGCACGGGCGGCCTCCAAGATGGCGACCGACCCCGTACCGTTGTCCATCGCCCCCTGGGCCAGATGCCAACTGTCAAGGTGGGCGCAGAGGATGATGACTTCATCCGCCGACGGTCCCGTTCCGGGAATCTCCCCCACGACGTTATTGGGGTGACAAACCCAGGCATCGGCATCGATCTTGACGTTCAGGCGCAGTTTCTCGCCGGCCTCCAGCCGTTCGACGAGCGTGTCACCGTCGCGACCCGTAATGACCACGCCCGGTTCCGGCCGTGGTTCGGGATGGCACGTGCCCACGCGCGCGCGGTCGTCCAGGCGCGAAATCTGCACCAGCCCGACGGCACCGTGTTCGACGGCCATCTTCATCTTCCTGCCGCGGTGCAGACAGCCCTCGCGCACCAGCGCGAACTTGCCGCGCAACTCGGCGCCGCGGGTGCTGAAATCCTCCTTCTTGCCGGCACCGAGATAAACCACGTCAGCCGAGATTCCCTCGGGCGGCGTGCTGAGTGTGTTCCCCAGCGCCAGGGCGCCGTCCAGCGTTGTGGGCGCGTCGCCCAGTACGGTGACGACGGTCTCGCGGTTGCACCACGTGGTCATCTCGAACGGCTCGAAATGCACGTTGCGCAGGCCGTACTCGCGCAGCTTGTCCGCCACGAACCGCTCGGCCTGGTGTCCGTTGGGCGAACCGCTCAGCCGCCCGCCAGCCATGGCCAGGACGCGCAGGTTGGCCGACAGCTCGCTGTGCATCATCACCTCACCGATCAATTGACGATCGAGCGAGTCCGCCATTGGCTGATGACAACCTCCGGCAAGAATCAGCAATGCTAGTACCACGGCGTAAGGTGACCAACGCCCTGTAGCGGCCTGCGTCTCGCAGGCCGTTCGGTCGGCGGAGACACCGGCTGCCACAAACAAGCTCGCGACCTTGCGCCGTAGGGTTGGCAAGACCGCAGTTACTTCGGCGAAGTGTGTGAATGTCATCTTCTGTCCCTTTGTTCACGTAGGTTGCGCCTCTTCCGACATCGGACCGCACGTGCCCGGCGCCGGATCACTCCTTACGCCAGAAGCGGGGATGAAACAGCACGATGATGGCGAAGACCTCGAGTCGGCCGATCACCATCAGAAGGCTCATGACCACCTTGCTGGGTGCGGAGAACCAAGCATAATTGTCCACGGCGCTGACCTCCGCCAGGCCCGGGCCGATGTTGTTGAGCGTGGCGGCTGCGGCGGTCGCGGCGGTGACCACGCTGATCGGGCGATCGGTCTCCAGGGCTTTGATGAGCACCGTGCCGACGACGAACAGAACCGCGATCCCGAGCAGGTAGCTGACCGCGGCGAGGCGCTGCTCGGGTGCGACGGTGGTGTTGCCGACGCGGACCGGGCGGACCACGTTGGGTCGGAAGATGCGCTCGATTTCGCCGATCAGGACTTTGGCGGCGATCAGGCAACGGACGACCTTGATCCCGCCGCCGGTCGACCCCCCCGACGCGCCCACGAACATGAGTATGACCAGGGTGGCCTTGGCGACAAAAGGCCAATGGTCGAATTCCGCCGTGCAAAACCCGGTCGTCGTCTGAATGGACACGACCTGAAACACGCCGTAACGCAGCGTGGCGAAGAGGGACGGCTCGATCGTGTCGCCGGTCGTGGTGACGATGGGCAAGCGGTAGATGCTGATGACGATGATTAGACACCCAACGCCGAGGATCGCCAGGTAGGTTCGCAGCTCGGGATCATCGCGAACGGACCGCCAGCGCCGGTGAATCAGTTGATAGTAGAGGCCGAAATTCACGCCGGCCAGGAGCATGAAGACGATGATGGCTGCGTCGATGGCGGCGCGGTTCATCTGCCCGAGGCTGGCGTTCAGTGTACTGAAGCCGCCAGTGGCCAATGTGGCGAAGGTGTGGCAGACGGAACTGAACCAGTCGAGCCCCAGCAGCTTGAGGGTGGCGATCTCCGCGACCGTCAGCCCGAAGTAGATCAACCACAGAATGCGTGCCGCCTCCTGGATGCGGGGTGTGACGCCCTCGGGCGTCGGACCGGGCGATTCGACGCGGAAGACACGCTTGCTCCCCACCCCGAGCATGGGCAGCACGGCCACAAACAGCACCACGATGCCAAGCCCGCCGAGCCAGTGCGTGGTGGCCCGCCACAGCAGCAGGCTGCGCGGAATGGACTCGATCTTGGTCAGGACGGTGGCGCCGGTGGTGGTGAAACCCGAGATGGCCTCGAAGTAGCAGTTGATCCACGATCCGAAAGCGGGATCGGCGATGGCGGCGTCGGCCTCCAACCACGCCCAGAGGCGAAACGGCAGGGCGGCCAGAGCGGCCCCGACCAGCCAACTGGCCGCCACCAACAGCAAGGCCTCCCGCCGGGCGAGTTGACCCTCGAAGCGACCGCCGGCCAGACGGAGCGCGCCGCTGAGCAGCACGGTGACGGCCACCGAGAGCAACAAGGCGTTACGCGCGGCGAGTTCTTCGGCATGCCCGCCGGCGACCTGCACCGCCGCCCAGATCGCGACGACGCACATCACGCCGCTGAGCACCAGGGTAAGCAGTCCGAGTTGACGCCCGACGTAACGAAAATTCACCGTCACCTGCCCACGAGTATTTCCTTGAGTTCCTTCTCGATACCGTGACGACCGACAACCAGAAGAGCATTGCCTTCTTCGATCACGTCGTCCGCGCCCGGCACGGTGGCGCCGCCGGCGCGCTGGACGGCGACGACCTGCGTGTGTGCGGGGAATCGGGCGTCCTTCAGCGGCATGCCGACGGCCGAACCGCCGGACGTCGGCGTCACCTCATACAGCTTGATTCTCCCCTTGGCGATATGGGTCAGCTCATGCACCGGACCGGCTTCGAGCATCCGCTGGATTTCTCGAACCGCATCGTTGCCCGGACTGAAGGCGTGATCGATGCCGATGTGCGGGAGCAACCGAATGTAGATGGAACGCTGGACGACGGTAATCGCCGTAGCGACGCCGGAGGCCTTGGCTTGGGCCGCGGCGAGGATGTTGTGCTCGTCGTCGCCGGTCAGGGCTACGAACGCCTCCGCCTCCCCGATCCGCTCGTCCGCAGCCATCACCGGGTCGGTCGGGTCCGCGTTGATCACGGTGACGTGGCTAAGTTTGGCGGCCAGTTCCTCGGCCCGCTCCGCTCGGGTCTCGAACAGGCGAATGGAGATGTGGCGCTTTTTGAGCGCGCGCGACAGCCAGACGGCGATGGACGAGCCGCCCATAATCACAATGTGAAGGTGTTTCAGCTTCCCGGCGAAGAAAAACTTCCGAGCGTTGTCGATCGTGCCCGCCTCGCCGATCAGCGTCACCATGTCTCCGGCCTGGATCACCGTGTCGCGTCCCGGTATGAACGGTTCGTCCCCGCGTGCGATGGCCGCGATACGCGTGCGACCGGGCAGATTGAGCGCCGGCAAAGCTTTGCCCACGGCCGGGGCGTCGGCGTTGACCGGAAATTTGTGCATCTGAATGGCGCCGTTGGCGAAGTTCTCGATGGCGCTGGCCCCGGGGTTGCGCAGCGTTCGGGCGATGGCCTGGGCGGTGATAAACTGCGGACAGAGCAACTCGTCGATACCGAGGTACTTCTTGTAATCAAGCCCACGCTGGGAGAAGTAGGTGCTGTGATGCACGCGCGCCAGGCATTTCTTCGCGCCGACCCCCTTGGCCAGCGAAGCGCTGAACAGATTCGTTGCGTCGTCGGACGTGGCGGCGATGAACAAGTCGCAGTCCGCGGCGCCGGCTTCGAGCAACTTCTCCGCCTGGGCACAGTTGCCCTGGAGACTCTTGAGGTCGATGGCGTCATCGAGGGCGCGCAGCACCGCGGCGGAGGTGTCGATCACGGTCACGCTGTGCCCGACCCCACCCAGGGCTCCCGCCGCGTGTCGACCTACCTGCCCGGCGCCGGCGATGACGATGTTCATGGCAACCGATCCCACCTGAGACTCAGTATGGCGGGCATCATAGCTGGGGGGGCACAGAACTCAACCACCGGCGGCGCCTGCGGAGGACTTGATGTCGTCGTGGGGCGGCGACCGCACGAAAACTACACCGGTTCCAGCTCGCCTGTGAAGACGTAATCGCGAATGTCGACATTGCCCACGACGGCTACGGAGAGATTGCGACACATTCGCAGATCGAGCTGCCGGACCTCGGCGCGGGCGCTGGCATCTCCCACCTGGCCGCGCACCAGGCGGACCAGGGGGCGGCAGGGGGCCTCGGGATGGTTGCGAACCACCACCGCCTGCTTGCCGTCCGAGAGGATCACAAGGCAGCCGACTTGAAACGGCGGTACCAACCGAAGCAAGGTCTCGGTGACCACCGGATCGAACCAGCCATCGAACCTGGTACTCTTCAAGCCGTGGATGGCTATGATCGTGGGCACCGGCGTGCCGGCGGGGCACAGGAGGTGATCGAATGCGTCCACGACGGCCAGAATGCGGCTGAATATGTGGATCTGGCGTCCGGCCAACGGCTCGGCACACTCTCCGGAACGGCGCGCTTTCCGCCGCGGGAAACCCGAGCCGTCGTAACGCTGGTGGTGGTTGTAGATCGTGTTAGACGCCACCACCGAAACGTGTTCGCGGGCCTCGTCGTAGCCGGCACGGACGTGATAGCGGTACTCGGGCCAATCCTCCTCGGGATCGAGCACCGATTTCGACTGCATCTCCTCGGGCATCTGGAGCTTTCCGATGTCGTGGAGCAAGGTGCCCACGCCGAGTTCGCTGGTGTTCTCGGCCACGTCCGCGGGCAGGGTGCTGCGCTCGTTCTTCAGGTATCCGGTCATGTGCGCCCCGACCAGAAGCGAGAGATAGCAGCAGTTGGCCATGTGCCCCGTCAGCATCGAACCGCACGAAGCCAGTTGGTGGGTCACCACGTTGTGGTGCGGGTTCTCGACGATGCCGGCCAGCATGGAGTGCACCGCCTTGCGGTATTGGTGGAGGTTCAGCTTCACCTCCACGCGCCGCTCGAGGTGATCGATGGAACTGTTGATGGCCTCGTAGAGGTGCATGTGCTCGGCCGAAATCGATTCGGTCGTGGCGCCCTCCGGCGCCTCCAACCCCTCGAAATGAATCCAGACGTTGGTGACGCCCAACTCGTTGAGCTTGGCGATGTAGTCCGCCCGTACCTCCACGCCTTTGTTGAGCAACATGCAGCTTTCGGCCAACGGATGGTAGATCGGCTGGGCCAAAGTCATGCCTGGTTTCAGCACTTGTGTCGGGATCAGAAGCATCCGCAGCATCCCCCATCGAAGGTCCCCGGCTCGCGCATGTCCCCGCCGCTTGGCTGGAGTCTAGGTTTCATCGGCGGAAACGCTACTCCCCTGTAGGGTCCGCCGTGCGTATCGTCCGGCGTAAGTACAGAGTCCGCATAAACGACCGCGGCGGTCCGATCCCCGTAGGAACCGAACCGCCGCGGGTGAAAACAGCCTTATTGACTTACCTACCGTACACCGCGTCGGCGACCGTGGCTCCGCAGGCCGCTCCAGGCGAACAGACACAGCGGAAGCGCGATCAACCCCACGCCGCTAAAGATTCCACAACCCACCGACCGCCTTGGGGCCGGCTGCCCTATCTCCCGCTCGATGCATTCACCGGTCTCGGCGACGCACGTCATCCCCACGGGACACTTCGGCGTGTGCTCACACTCACCGTCCACACAGGTGTCGTTGGTGCACGGATCGCCGTCGTCACAGTCCACGTCCGTGTACACACAATCGCCGTTCACACAGGCATCGATGGTGCACGGATTGTCGTCATCGCACTCAACGGGTGTGTTCACGCACTCTTCGATCCCGTCACCGTCGGTGTCCACGCATTCTTCGATGGTGCACGGATCGTCGTCGTCGCAGAGGGCGGGCAAGCATTCAGGCGCCGGCGGCTCCGGAACGATACAAAGGTCGTTCACCTCGTCGCAGACCTCGTCCGCGGTGCACGGGTCAGGCCCATCCTGACATTCGCCGTCCACGCAAACTTCCGCTCCGTTGCAGAACAGCCCGTCATCGCAATCGGCGTCGGTCAGGCAGTCCACGCACCTGTCGTTCTCCTCGTCACAGATCTCGTCGTCGGCACACGGACCTTCGCCGTCCTCGCATTCGTCGTCCACACAGGTTTCGGCCCCGTTGCAGAACAGCCCGTCGTCACAGTCCTCGTCGTCGGTGCACTCCGGCGTAAAACCGCCGCCGCCGCCACCGCCGCCTTCGCACTCGTCCGGGACGCCGTTCGTGTTGAAGTCCGGACTGGTGCCGGCGGCGATATCGCACTCGTCCGGAACGCCGTTCGGCTGGCAATCGTTGCTCGTGCCGGCGGCGATGTCGCACTCGTCCAGGACCTTGTTCAAGTTGCAGTCGTTTAGGACGCAAACGCCACACCCGGAATAGGACACTATCTCAACACAATGCCCGTCCCATTCGACCTCGCAGCAGTAGGGGGCCAACGCGCAGACACAAGCTTCAATCTCCGCATCGTTGCAGCCGCCGTTGCTGCTGACTTCGCAACAATTGTGATCCGCGGGGATGAACTCGCAGTCGTCGGGAATCCAGTTCGAGTTGCAATCGTCCATTCCGCCGAGGACGTCGCAGGTGTCGGGCACCCCGTCGCTGTTGCAGTCACCGCCGCAGACCGTCCCGTCACCCGCATAGGCGCACCCGGCGAAGTCCTCGCAATCGCAGTTGGGATCGGTCGCCGCCTCACTGGCGCATATGCCGTCCCAAAATGAGTCGCAGCAGTACGGATCATACGAACAAACCGAAGCCTCGCAGACCGCATCCTCGCAGCCCGTTCCGGCATGAAGTACGCAGCAGTTGCCGCTGGCCGGCCCCCCGTCAATGGCGACGCAAGTAGCCTCGTCCATTTCTTCGATACAGTCATCCGGGCAGCAGCAGGCGCCGGTGGGCGGCGGCCCACACGGATCGGGGTCGCAGGCCACACCATCACCCTGGTACTCGCCTCCGGCGACGACGCACATGTACCCCGTCGTGTTGATGCACGAACCATCCTCAAAGCAGCATGCGCCATCCGGCCGTGAGCAGTCCACCTCGTCACATATCGTCCCTTCGCCCTGGAAGACGCCGCCGCCTGGGACCTCACAGGCATCCTGCGTGACCTCACCACAGGTTTCGTCAGGATAGCAGCAAGCGCCGAGGCCACCCGGCGACAGGCAAACATTGAGGTCGAAGCAGAGATCAACCAGTCGATGCCCGCCAGTGTAAGGGAAGTACCCCATCGATTCGCCGCAGTCGCCGCCGCCGGCCGTCGTTCGGGTCCACTTGAACAGGCAATCCGTCTGCCACCCTCTTGGCTCCGGGGTCTCCGTATCCCCCTGAATGGAAAGCCAACCGTCGAGCATGGGGCAACATGCCGGCAGTTGGGCTTCGTATTCGTACAGATCAAGATAGAAGGTCGGGTTCGGGCCGGAAGGATTGTACGTGCTTACTTCCCAGTCATAGCCCGTATCGACCTTGGTGAAAGGAACGTCGATGTACTCGTGTGCCGCGGCGCCCGGATAATCCGGTTCCCCGTTCGTGTCCGCATCCTGGTAGAACCGAATGGTGAACTTCTCGGCTGCACCCTTGTCACAATTACCGTACTCTTCGGGATAAGAGTCCGGCCAAAGATGCCAAGCGTTAAGTCCCCACCAGCGGAGCTTGCACACGGGCTCGTCAACCGTGAACTGCTTGAACGCGAGGAACGCCCTATCGTGGTCCGGCGGCGGGTAGGGCGTCAGGTCGCTGGTGAGGGCGTGAAATCCGGTCCCGCCGACGTTTGTCGTCGAGCCGGGATGACTCAACAGCGCATCCTCCGGACAAACCGGCGGGATCGGGTCAACCGCGTAGGCACCGGCGATTCCCCATCCGCCCAGGGCCAACAGCATCCCCAAGACGTAAACCACTCTCTTCTCGTTCATCATCAGACCTCCTAAATCCAATGCGTCCGAACTCCCTCGGAAATGCAAGGGCACAATCAAAATCATCCTTCCAACCGCGTCACGGCTCCACCGACGCCGGCGGAGCCTCACGCGAAAACCGAATCATCGAATTAGAGCGCATTCCATCACATTAACCGGACGCGTCTCGGTCGGCCATTGGCACGGGCGGACCCTCGTTCCGAAATGCGCGGGCGAACGACATCCTCTAACCGATCATGCGATGACAAGCTCCAGCGATCAGGTTTCCTGCGACAACGCCCACCCAACCTACCCCTTATAAACGATCGTAGGGTCGATATCAACAGGCTTTCGAGGGCTTGCCCCCGCTACCAGTACTGGCCGTCCGGCCTGACCGTACAGCGCAAAGTTGTCTTGTCGGCCTGATTCCAGCCGCAAAGCGGCGACGGAATAAAACCCAGGGCGAAGCGGAGTGATCCCTGGGTTGGCAAACAGCAGGGTTCCAAGCCTCCAACGGGGGTGATGGAAGGATTCTGCGCAGTACTGCTGAGGCATCAAGAGAGAGATAAGGGCTATTGCGGGAGATTGAGCTTCTTCGTACTACTGATACTGAGAATCTTCGCGGCTCGCGAAGAAAACCGTGGCACCGGCGTCTCGCCGGTGAGGTCACAGGCGGAACGCCTGTGCCAGACTTTGGTTGCGGCCCAGGGCCGCGCTGTGCCTTCGTAGCCGAAATGAGGGAACGGAATCATGGCTTTTCCACAGAATCGGATGAGGCGTTTGCGGCGTACGGAGAACCTGCGCCGCATGGTTCGTGAGACGCGGCTTGACGTTAGCGATCTGATCGCGCCGCTGTTCGTGGTGACGGGCACGGGCGTGCGTCAGGAGATCAGTTCCATGCCCGGCGTTGCCCAGATGTCCATCGACCTTGTGGTCGAGGAGTGTCGGCAACTCGAACAATTGGGGATTCCAGCCGTCATCCTGTTCGGCATCCCCGACGAGAAGGACGCGGAGGGCAGCGACACCTGGAGCGAGGACGGCATCATTCAGCGGGCCGTTCGCGCGATCAAGGAAGCCTGCCGCGATCTGATGGTCATCACCGACGTTTGCTTCTGCGAGTACACCGACCATGGTCACTGCGGGGTGGTCGCCACGCACCGCGACGGTAGCGGGGAGTTGGACAACGACGCGACGTTGCCGAACCTGGCCCGGCAGGTGGTCAGCCACGCCCGCGCCGGGGCCGACATGGTGGCCCCTTCGTGCATGATCGACGGGATGATCGATGCGATCCGGCAGGCGCTGGACGAAGAGGATTTCGCCGATGTGCCGATTATGTCGTACGCGGCGAAGTACGCCAGCGGCTACTACGGTCCATTCCGCGAAGCGGCCCAATCCGCTCCGGAATTCGGCGACCGCCGGGGCTATCAGATGGACCCGGCCAACGCGGACGAGGCGCTGCTGGAAGCGGCGCTGGATGTCGAAGAGGGCGCGGACATCATCATGGTCAAGCCGGCGGTTAACTATCTTGACGTTTTATGGCGCATCAAGCGGGAGTTCGGCCTGCCGACGGCGGCGTATCACGTCAGCGGTGAATTCAGCATGATCAAGGCCGCGGCCCAAAACGGCTGGCTGGACGAAAAACGCTGCGCGGTCGAGACGACGACCGCGATCAAGCGCGCCGGCGCCGACCTGATTCTGACCTACTTCGCCAAGGACCTCGCCGGTTGGCTTGCATAGCCCGCGCTACCCGAGGGTCGGCGGCTTGTATTCCACACCGGGTCCTGCCACACGAATGCAACTGGCTCGCGTCGCGGCGATACGCCCGGCAATGCACTGGGGGCTCAGGTGCGGTGGCGGGTCATGGCGTGAACCAGGCGTGAACCGGAACGTCGGTGGCGGTTCCGAGGCGCTTGGCGGCCAGTTCCGCGTGCACGGGAGAGGTGTTGGACACGACAACGGCATCCGGCTTCAGATCGAGCGCATCGCGTTCTGGAAGGATGGGAACGTTGCGGTAACGCCGCTTCGGCGCGGCGAAGCCGTCATCGGCTACCGCCAGGATCTCCAGCCCGCATTGCCGGGCAGCGCGGAAGAAGGGGTAGATGTTCTTGCCGAACTCGGCCAACACGACACGCCGCGCGCCGCCCTGCCGCACCGCATTCATCCGTTCGTGAATCTCGTCGAAACGGAACAGCGTCTCAATCGTCTCGGCGTCGAGCCGCAACGGCCGGTACAACCGCCGGTCGGGAATGCCGCAGGCGTGGCCGGAGATGAGCCCGCGAAGGTGGGTGACACGGTGTCCGTTGTCGGCGGCGATCCAGCGATAGCGCTGGTTCCAATCATGGCGGTAGATGCCGAAGTGCGACGCCGGCACGTAACGATAGAGGACGATGAGGTTGTTGCGCGTGTCGTAATACACCCTGCGCGCCGACTTCCGCGCGTTGGGGGTCTTGAGATGTTCGACGTGGCAATCCGGGAAGCGATCCACCCGCCAGCCGGCGCTGATCATGCGAAAGGCCAAGTCGTACTCCTCGGCCTGCATGAACAGCGACGGATCGAGCGAGCCGATGTCGCGCAGCATGCCGGCGCGGAAGCCCACGCCGCAGCCGACAAACACGTTGGGCAATGCGCTGCACTCGCAGGAACCGTCCGGCAGGTGCACGTGAAAGCCGACCGCGCCCAGGAATGCGTCCGCCTCCAGGTACGCGATCATGCGTTCGATGGAGCCCGGGCGCGGATACGAGTCGTCGTCCAGAAAAAGGATGTACCGCCCGGTGGCCTTTTCAACGCCAAGCGCCTTGGCGCAACTGCCGAGGTTGCCGGGCGAGCGGATCAACTTGACTTGCGGGTGGTGCTCTCGTACGGCTTCGGCGGTCCCGTCTCGCGACCGATTGTCCACGACGATGATCTCATACGGTTCCACAGCCCTGGCTGCCAGACGCACCTCACCCAGGGTGTTGAGCAACACGTCGCGGCGGTTGTGCGTCGCCATAATGATGGATAGTAGCGGTGCCTCAGCCATAGGATTCCACCGAATCGCTGTCGCCATTAAACACGCTTCAGCCCCAACCTTCCAGTAGGGTGGGCTGTGCCCACCGGTTCAAGGTCCAAAGTCCAAAGTCCAAAGACTCAGCACTCAGCACTCAGCGTAACGTTGACGACCCTGCGGGGCATGAAATACGATGGTGACGGGCGTGGCATGTCCAGGCGAAGCTGGGGCACGCCACGTTGGTACGTCGTTTCGCACGACGCGTTCAGGATGGTTCCCCATGGCAGAACGTGTAGGCCTGTACGGCGGCAGCTTCAATCCGATTCACAATGGGCACCTCATCATCGCCCGGAGCGTGGCCGAGAAGCTCGATCTCGCCCGCGTGATCTTCCTGCCCTCCGCCACGCCGCCGCACAAAGAAGGCGAGTCCCTCATCGATCCCCACGACCGGGCCGAGATGGTTCGCTTGGCCATCGCCGGTGAGAGGCTCTTCGACTTCAGCGACCACGACCTCACCTGCGAAGGCCCCAGCTACACCATCGAGACCATCGCTCACTTCAGGAAGGAGCTTGGGGATGACGTGGGGCTCTTTTGGATCATCGGGGCCGACTGGATGATGGAACTGGGCACCTGGCGTCAGTCTTCCGAGTTGGTCGACGCTTGCACCATCGTGACCGCTGCCCGCCCAGGCTGGGAACAGCCGGACCTGTCCACACTGTCGGACCGACTCAGCGACGCGCAGATATCCAAGCTGCGCAAGCACATCCTGGACACACCGTGCATCGACATTTCCGCCACCGACATCCGCGATCGCCTCGCCGCCGGCAAATCGATCGGCTACCTCGTCCCCGAACCCGTGCAAAACTACATCGAGATGTTCCGGCTCTACCGGTAAGCGGTGCCGATCGCCTTGATCCGTCGTCTGGTCTTTTCCGCCAGATTCGCTGAGCGTGGCTCTTTCGCTTCTCGACCTCGTGAATCGGCACACTCATCCTGGAACTGGTATTATTGTCGTAGCGCCGCGGAGATCGCATTCAGAGCCGAGCCTGCCTTGAACCACCCGATCTGCCTGGCGGTCATCGAATGACGCACCTCGAAGCGATCCGAGGTCCCGTCGGCGTGCTCGAGCTGCACGGTGAGGTTCTTGCCCGGAGCAAGGTCCGCCAGGCCCAGGACAGAGACGCGGTCGTCCTCGCGGATTCTCTCGTAGTCCGCCGCGTCGGTGAACACCAGCGGCAGGACGCCTTGCTTCTTGAGGTTCGTCTCGTGAATCCGGGCGAAACCGCGCACGATGACCGCCCGGCAGCCCAGGAAACGCGGCGACATGGCGGCGTGCTCGCGCGAGGAGCCCTCGCCGTAGTTCTCGTCGCCGACCACGACCCAGCCCGAACCACGCTTCTTGTAGTCCCGGGCGATATCCGAGAACTTCGCGCCCGCTTCACCGCTGAAGAGGTTCTTGCCTTTTCCGGGCTGTTCGGTGAAACGATTGACCGCGCTGTTCAGCATGTTGCTGCTGATGTTGTCCAGGTGTCCCCGGAAACGAAGCCAGGGGCCGGCCGGGGAGATATGATCGGTCGTGCACTTGCCCAGCGCCTGCGCCAGCACCGGCAAATCCACCAGGTCCTTGCCGTCCCAGGCCGCAAAAGGCTCCAACTTCTGCAAACGCTCGGAGGTGGGACTGATGTCGACCTGAACGGCGGAGCCGTCCTCGGCCGGCGCTTCGTACCCTGCCAGACCGGCGGCGAAGCCTTCGGCGGGCAGCTCATCGGCGGTGGGCGGTTCGAGCTTGACTCTCTTGCCGTCGGGAGTCTCGAGCGTGTCGGTCAGCGGATTGAAGCTGAGTCGGCCGGCGATCGAGAGGGCGGTGACGATCTCGGGGCCGGCGATGAACGAGAACGTGTCGGGGTTTCCGTCGGCGCGGCGGGCGAAGTTGCGGTTGTAACTGTTGATGATGGAGTTTCGCGTGCCCGCCGCCTCGTCCTCGCGTTGCCACTGGCCGATGCACGGGCCGCAGGCGTTGGCCAGAATCGTAGCGCCGGCCGACTCGAACGTCTGCACCTGGCCGTCGCGAGCGATGGTGTTGTAAACCTGATCCGAACCGGGCGTCACCAACAGCGCAGAGGCCATCTTCAGCCCGGCTTTCTCGGCCTGGCGAACCAGGGCGGCGGACCGCCCCATGTCCTCGTAGGAGGAATTCGTGCAACTGCCGATCAGCCCGAAGGTCAATCCGTCGGGATAGTCGTTTTCCTTGACGTCCTTGGCCATCTGGGAAATCGGGCGCACCAGATCCGGCGTGTGGGGGCCGGCGATCATCGGCTCCAGCTCGGACAGGTTGATCTCGATCACCCGATCGTAGAACTTCGCGGGATCGGCTTCGACCTCGGGATCAGCCCGCAGCAGGTCGCGGTGCTGATCGGCCAGGTCGGCAATCGCGGCCCGGTCGGTGGCACGCAGGTAGGCGCCCATGCGTTCATCGTAGGGGAACACCGAGTTGGTGGCGCCGTGCTCGGCACCCATGTTGCACGTGGTCGCCTTGCCCGTGCAACTGACCGAGGCGTTGCCCGGGCCGAAGAACTCGAGAATGCAGTTGGTCCCGCCCTTGACCGTGAGGATGTCCATGAGCTTCAGGATGATGTCCTTGGGTGAGGTCCACCCGGAGAGTGCGCCGGTCAGCTTGACGCCGATGGCCCCGGGCCAGAGCAGGTTCCACGGCTCGCCGACCATCACGTCGACGGCGTCGGCGCCACCAACCCCTACCGCCACCATGCCCAGCCCGCCCGCATTGACCGTGTGCGAGTCGGTGCCGATCATCAGCCCGCCGGGAAAGGCGTAACTTTCGAGCACCACCTGGTGGATGATGCCCGCTCCCGGCTTCCAGAAACCGATGCCGTACTTGGCGGCGGCGGTCTTGAGGAAGTGGTAGACCTCGGCGTTCTCATCGTTGGCCACGGACAAATCCTTCTCGGCGCCGTGGTGAGCGCGGATGAGGTGGTCGCAGTGGATTGTGGCCGGCACGTGAACGCGGGGGATGCCCGACTGCATGAATTGCAGAACGGCCATCTGGGCCGTCGCGTCCTGCATGGCGACCCGATCCGGACGGAGTTCCACAGTCGTTTTGCGCCGCTCGGGTGCGGGGATGTCGATGGAGTCAAGATGGCCGACGAGAATCTTCTCTGCCAATACCAGCGGCCGACCGAACATTTTGCGGCCCGCTTCGACGCGTTGGCTCAGCTTCGCGTAAGCCTTCTTGACCAGATTGATGCTATCGCTCATTCGCAGTCTCCGTGGATGAAATCACGTTGGGTGGCGAGCAGACCGAGCCCGCGATTCACCGCTCGAAACCGGCCTTCGCTTGGACCGATCCGAAGGATTCCAGTCTATCATGAGCGTTTCCGGCGGGCAATATGCGGAGGTTTCCCCTCATGTCCAAAGGACATGAGCCACCCGTCTCCCCCATGTCCAAAGGACATGGGCCACCCGTCCGTCCGTCTGAGATCCCTGGCCGGGTGGCCCGCCTCCTTCGGAGGTGGGGGAGGCGATGATCGCAAGACGTCGGCCGGGTGGCCCGCCTCCTTCGGAGGTGGGGGAGGCGATGATCGCAAGACGTCGTGAGCGGTCCGCATCACCAGATGATCGGCCAGCTTCCGTCCCAATCCATTTTCAGTACGGATTTGTCTCCCAACTCGTAGTAGCGATAACTGCTCCAGGGCCAATCCTCAGCGCGATCGACCAGTCCTCGCGTGAGTGGGTTCTTGTGGCAGTAGTCGAGCTTCTGGAGCAACGCCTTGTGAGTGCGGACGTTGAAATCGTATCCACGAACATTCCAGATCGTCTGCTCGCTCTTCTCACCAGTTGCCCAGGTATTGAGCGGTTGTGACCACAGCCTGCCCCGGGCACGCCAAACTTCGCGCAAGTGCTGCTTGCCGTGGAAACCGACATGTTGCTTGAATGCGTGCAGCAATTTGGAGATCGGGATCGGCCCATCATCTCCACGAGCGTGTGGATAGACGATAACGTGCACATGTTCCGGCATGACGACGTACCCGATCAGGCAGAGGCCAAAACGCTGCTGCAGTACAAGCAGTCCGTCGGTTACGATTCGCTTCAGACCATCGTCGTGGAAAAACGTCAGACGCCGTCGGCAGGAGATGGTCCAGAAGTGAGAATCACCTGGCTCGTCATATCTGCGAAGATGTGTGGGCATGGCACGGAGCGTATATCATCGTCTCCCCCATGTCCAAAGGACATGGGCCACCCGTCCAAAGGACATGGGCCACCCGTCCCGTCCGTCTGAGATCCCTGATCGTCTGGCGTTCAAGATCTGCAAAGGTCTGTCGGTTCCTCCGAGGCCCGTTTACGGTTAATCATAGCCTACCCACAGTAGTAGTCTTCGTGGATGGAATCACGTTGGGTGGCGACCGAAGACCATCAGGATCACAAACGTACCGTCGCTGTCTACGGATGCGGATATTGAGCCGCCCAGGAACGTGACCAGCTTCCGGCACAGCGCCAAGCCCAAGCCGTACCGTCGGCCGTTGCCCTTTGCGGCGCGTGCGGCGTCACCTCGCCAGAAGCGATCGAAGACGCGACCGACCTCAGCTTCGGCGATACAACTCCCCGAGTTCGCAACGCGCACGTTGACTCGATTGTTCTCGGAGTGCACGGCAATCGTAACGTGCCCGCCGGTATTGGCGTAGGTCGTCGCATTGTCGAAGATATTGTTGAGCACAAGGCAGGCTTTTGTGCGATCGGTTGTGATGTGGCACGATTCCGGTAGGTGCCAGGCTACTTCCAGTTGACGTTCGGTGGCTCGGTCGGCGAACTGCGTCCAGCAGTCCGTTAAGAGTGCCACCAGATCGACAGCGTCGCTCGTTACCTCGAGCTGCCCGGCATCAGCCCGGGCCAGTTCGAGAAGGTTCTCGGCCATCCGCTGCATCTGTTTGCAGATCGCCAGAGATTTGGCCATGGCTTCGCGATAGCTTGTTGCACCGCGCTCCTTCGATAGTGAGACCTCGAGAGTCGCTCGCAAACCCGCCAGGGGAGTTCGCAGTTCGTGGGCCACGTCCGCAGTGATCGCCTTCTCGCGCGCAAACGCAGATTCGAGTCGGTTGAGCAACGCGTTGAGACGAGTGATGATCGGCGCAAGTTCGCCCGGCGCGTCACCCGGTTCAAGACGACTCGAAAGACTGGCCTCACCGATGGCCGCGATCTCCGCCGCAACGTATCCCAACGGCTTGAGGCCACGGCGGACAAGCCACGACAGCACGGCCACTGACGCGAGTATTGCACCCGCGCAGCCACACACCAGGAGCAACCGGAGCCGCCCGAGTGCCTGGTCAGTTTCAAACGTACCGCGACCGATGACCAGGGTTACCTCAATCGGCTCCTGCGGAGTTTGCCAGGACGCATTGTCTTCCTCCCGTCTGGGTGCGAATGTAATCCCCACGGTTCGGCCGGGTCGGCCGTCGGGCAGAGGAGTGGTCTTGTAGGCCGGTTTGTCGGGTCGCCCGTGTAGCGGGTCAAGATCGCGGTCGCCGAGCGAAGAAGAGCGGGCGAGCACATGCCCTCCCGAGGTCCAGACCTGATAGTACTCGGCATGCCCCGAGGGTTTGAACTCGGGAAGGCTGTGCTCGCCGAATTCCAGATCGATTTCGTCGCGCTCCTGTTCCACCAGCGTAGCAAGCGATCGGGCCTTCGAGCCCAGCGCTTCATCGAACTCTGCCCAGAGTGCGGCGCGGACAATCATGTAGAGAACCAACGCGGAGGCGGTCAGCACGAATCCCGTTCCGAGAGCGGTTCCGAGGAGCAGTCGTGCGCGCAAAGTCTTCACTATTCGCATCGCCCCAACAGGTAACCCTGTCCACGCCGGGTATGAATCAGCTTCGGCCGACCAGGCCGCTCGATCTTCTTGCGAAGGTGGCCGATGTGGACGTCCACCACATTGCTTTCGGGGTCCGAGTGAAAGTCGTAGATGTGCTCCCAGATGGCGGTGCGGGAGACGACCTGACCCGCTCGTGCGACGAGGAACTCGAGCAGCGCATACTCGCGCGCGGACAGGTCGATTGCCGCATCGCCCCGCCGCACGGTACGTCCGGCGGTGTCGATCTCGAGGTCTCCAACTCGCAGGACGGGATCCTTGTTGTTGTAGCCCCGTCGCACCAGGGCTCGGACGCGGGCCAAAAGCTCCGCAAACGCGAACGGTTTGACCAAGTAGTCGTCCGCACCGAGGTCTAGACCTTTGACACGATCCGCGACCGTGTCCCTGGCCGTGAGGATCAGGATGGGAACGGCGCTGCCCTCCCGGCGCAGACGTCCCAGGATCGTGAGCCCGTCGATGCGAGGGAGCATCAGGTCGAGCACAATGGCGTCGTATTCGTTGGACCGGGCGTACCACAGCCCCTCCTCGCCGTCGGCGGAGGTGTCAACGGCGAAACTCGCTTCCTCCAGCCCTTGGCAAAGCGCTCCACGCAGGGGGCCGTCATCTTCGATTACCAAGACTCGCATCGTCGGCCAGTATCCGCGTCGCCCTGAGTGAAGGCAAGCCGGTGTTCCAGGCCCGCAGCAATCCGTAGCCACTCCCGCTGCCTCATTTTTTGGGAATCCGTCCCCATGGCGACGTAATCGTCAGTACCTCCCAGGCAATGACCACATTGTTGTGATCCGCTGCCACGCCTTCTTCAGGCGAAGTGATGGGGAAGCCTTCTGGAATCGCATGCGAGAGTATCGCGGTGCTTTCCATCATCACGCCGTCAATGGACTTGGCTTGAAATTGATATTCGCCTGCCGAAAACCGTTCTCTGATCTGATCAATGGGCACTTCATCGTTTGGTGGCTCTTGGCTTTCAAAGAACAAGCTGGCCAGCCCAAAATCGGCTAACGGTCCTTTGGCGTGGACCGACAGAATTCCCCGCCCATCGGGTCCGGTCACTGTGAGCGCATTCCAGGGATCAGTGTCGGCTATGGCAAGATGGAATCCAGTATCGGCAGACGTCGAGTTTTGCTCGAAGAAAACCTTGGCATCTCCGACGGCTGTTTTTTCAGTGGGTTCCTCTTCTGTTTCAAAGAAGATTATCCCGATGGTCTGATTGCCGCTGAACTCAATGGCCAGCACTTCGAGTTCATAGGGCGTACCCAGCTCCAAAAACTCGTCAGGGACCGTCAGACTCGTTTGCGAGGGCGGAAGGTGGACGCTGAGCGTGGGACGGGAGAATCCATTCGGATCATCGTCCACGTCCTTCGTGATGATCACCTCGTAACCCGTAATGTCGACCACCTCACCGCGAATGGACTGGGTCACCGGTTCCCACGAGACAACCAGGTTTTCCGAAGGGACCACAACCTCATCTTGCGGCCAGGTGATGACGGGAGCTTCCGGAATCACGTGAGTGAATAGTGCGGTGCCCGTCAGGGACTGCCCATCCACAGACGAAACACCGGTAATCGTATAGGTTCCTTCCGGGAACTTGGCGAGGATGTCGTCGATCGTGAAGCCCGGCTCCGTATTGGGAGGCTCCCTCGACTCGAAGAAGGTATCCGCCACACCGAGATCTCCCAGGTTCCCCTGTGGCTTGACGGCAAGGATCAACTGTCCGCTCGAATCGAAAATGCAGGTTTCGCTCGTGCCATTCACACCAACGATACCGTGGACACCGGTATCCTCATCCGCGGCATTGTGTTCTATGTAAATCTTGGCCGTCTCGAATTCTCCAGTTGTACCTTGTGGAGGAGCGCACGTTACGGTGTCCGCACCGGTTCCTCCGTTCGAACCATTTTGGCCGGGAATGACAGTCGCGCAGCCGCCCCCTGCCATAAGCGTGCAAGTGAGCGCCAGCAGGGCAATGCTCGGGCATCTCGGTTTCATGGTCATAGAAAACCCTTTCCTTCATATAGAAACGGGGTTACTCGCAGTGCTCTGTCCATGGCGTTGCGAACACTGGAGCCTATCCCGAAACCCTTGTGGGACCGGCTCTCCAGCCGGTCAAGACAGGCTAGAAAGCCTGTCCCACAGTTTTGGGATAGGCGCTAATCGTCGTCGTCATGGTCATCGCCGTCCTCGTGAACGCGGCCGGTGGGGAAAACGAGCAGCTCTTTTTCCTTTCCATCGATCTTGGCTTCCACCTCGTACACGACGATCATTTTCTTCTCGACGACTACCTTGGCCTTATCGCCGAAGTGCTTCGCGATGGCCGCACGGACGGCGGCGGGGGCTTGCTCAACGGGGATGATCTCTTCGATTTCGAGCAACGCTCCTTCCGCGGTGACGGCCGCCTCATGTTCCACTCCGTTTACGATCCACTCAGCCTCGTAGACGAGCACGCCGTGCTCCCGTTCGCGTTCTGCTTTGACGATCTTCGCTCGACCCGCGAGCTTCAGAAGCGCTCCCCGTGCCGGTTCGGGAACTTGGTCAATCGTCAGGTCATCTTCATCGTCGCCTTCGTGCTCGATCTCGCGCCCCAGGAGGGTGCCATCAGGGCCGACCTTGATCTCGATCTCCCGGCCATCGCGTAGAAACTCCGCCTCGTAGACCGTCTTGCCGTTCTTCGTCTCCCGTTCGATTTCCGTGATTTCCGCACCCGCGGCCTCTTTCAAGATGGTTTCTTTGACGGCAGCCGGCACCTGTTCCAGCGTCACTTCTTCCTCGTCCGCGTTGCCGGCCCATGCACCAAACGTCATTACGCCGGCCACGCCCAATCCGATCGCCGACAGCAGCGTCTTCTTTGGTCTCATCGCGCTCTCCTCGAGTAGCCACCTCCTCGGCGAGCCCACCGGCCCACGCCGGGCCGGCTCGGCTGCTCGCGTTTCATCTGTGACTCTACCGTACGATCATGAAGGGACGATGAAGAGATGAGGGAAAAACTCGCCACACCGCGCACGCCGACGCGGTGACCGAGCCCAATCTTTCGCACGTATGGTCGTCGGGCGATCACGATCAGCCGCGACGGGATGTTCCCGGCGGTGTGAACAGAGGCAAGCTGCAGTCGGAGAGATTGGCGTCGCGCGGGCTAGTTATCGTCTGCTGTTGGACTCTTGGGTGTTTTTGGCGGCGTCTTGGCTTTCGCCCGCGAGGAACGTTTCCCGTGTTTGGCGTTGACCTTGGCGTCGTGTTTCTTCCTCTGGGCGGAGGTCGGGATCTTGTCCAGTCGGGCTTTGAGTTCCTCGAAGTAACCCTCGATGGGTTTGTTCAGGGCCAATTCCTCGCGTCTCGCCGCCGTGCGTTTCTTGATGTCCCCTCCAAGGGAATCTTTGAGTTTCTTCTCGACGGCCTTGTATTGGTCGGCTTTGGACGCACGGTAGCGCACCGCACGCTCCTTCATGTCGCGCAAGATGGACTCGGCGGACCCTTTTTGGCCAGGGTCCAACTCGTACTTCTTAATGAAATTGCGGACATACGCGTCCCAGCGATCCTCCTTCGGCTTGGCGGGCTCGATTCCGGCCGGCGGGCGCACCGGGGTCGCGGGCTCGTCGGCTTTGGGCTGATGCGTTGGAAACATGGGTAGTTGGGTTGTCGGGTTCCCGGTTTTGTAGGCCTCGAAGTTCTTATTGATTTGCACAAACTGACCCTTCATTTCGCGAAGGTCGTAGTCGTGCAGTTGCCTCTGTTCGTCGGTAATGAGGATCTTGCCCCATTCTTCATTGCCATCGTAGATTGCTTGCTTGGCCTTTGCGACGATCGGCAGGGCCATCTCGCCGATGCGCTTGGCAGCCGCCAGATCGGCGGGGTTCGACGCGTCGAAGGTCTTTCCGGTCAGTTGCTGCCGCGCAAGATCACGCACCAGCGGCCAGATCGCTTCCTCGTTCTCTTCGAGGAACTCGGTGACGCGATCGCGCATCATCTCCCGCGTGCGCTCCGCCTGATCGGCGTTGAGGTTGTACCGCCGAGAGACGTTGTCCGCCGCTTGCTTGATCATCTGATCGACGTTCCACAGGCGGTAGACCTCTTCCTTGGCCTCCTTGGCATTCTCACCGGCGGCGAGAGCACACGGCACAGATCCGAACACCATCGCAACGCCCAACACAAATCCGTATTTCATCTGCATTTCTCCATCGCAGAACACACCGGCCCCACATCTCCTGTGGCCGGGCTTGGTTGACACTGTTTATTATATCGTTCACCCCTTGTCCAGGTTGCAGCGCGCATTGCCCGGTTTGGGTGAGTGTGGCCATATTCCGGGGTGCGGTTGATTTTTTCGCCCCACACTTCCATTGGGCGTAGTCCACAGTACTCGTATCTCGCGGGTTGCCGCACGTCTGATCCGAGCCCAGAGCGCAAGCGACGGGAAACCGTTCGACCCGTCGCTTGCGCTTTGGGCTCGGACCAGCGGACGCTTGGTGCCACAAAAGATGGCCGCACCTGTTCGGGTAGGCATGCCTCGCCGATTTGGCGGTCATCAGCGCACCTCGCGTAACACGTTGCCATCAAAGAGGTTAGACCTGTCGATTTAGTCTGTAGCGTCACCCCTTGCAGGTGGCGCACCCGCGTTTTTCGTCACCCACAAGGGGTGACGCCACATTGGGGGTCGCCATGTGGGACTGAAGCGACAGGCCCTGTTGCCTTGTGCCGGCAACTGCCTGTCTATTCGACGACGAGGCTGACGACCGGTTCCCCGGTTTCGTCGTCAATGAAGGTATCGAGCCTCACCTCCGAGCCGCAGGTATAGCTATACGCACCGTTCTCGCCGCTCTGGTTGAACGTGTATGGGCCGAAGTTGCTCACCGGCTGCGTGCCGATAATCGGCACCGAGGCGACGATCGACACCAGAACCTCGATCGATTCCGGACAGGCGACCTCGAAGGCCAATTCGAACGGTCCCACGGCGAAAGTGCCCGGGAGCCGCTGGGTGATGCCGCCGGGATAGGTTAGATCAACGGTGATCTTGGCCGACAACCCGATGCTTCCGCTCACGGCGTTTGGGATATCCGCACCGGCTGCGGCCTCGGCCTGACTGCGGGTGATGGTGTTGACGATGCTCAGGGCAACCGATTCATCCAGATCGAAATCCACGCCTTCGGGCGGGGCGATTTCGGCGAAGGCGTCGCCATCCTCGTTGGGCAAACCATCGAGTTGATTGAGCAGACCACCGCCGCCGCCACCGCTCGCTCCGCATCCGGTCAGGCAGCAAACGGAGGCTACGATCATCAGCACGCATGCCTTGCGAAACATATCGAGGTCTCCTTGGGGTTTCCAGGTGGCTTCCGGGTTCGCGAAATCCAGGTTGCAGACACTCTGCCGACTGCAACTCAGCAGCATACATCGACCGGACAACCGCCGGTCGTTAGCTGCCGTTTCGATCCTGAGTCCACAATTACTTTCCGTTCAACAGGTGTCCGATCAAGTGACTTTAGCGGACCGTCGTATGTTATCCGCCGCCACCACGGCGAGGTTTGGCCCGGCGCGACTTCGCTGTGCTCTTTTCCTGGACGGTGACCTGGGCGACCCGGCGTTTCCGCAGCTTGTAGCGGCCGGTAAACGTCTTTTCGTCGAGCGTGTTGCAGATCAGAGACATTTGCCTGCCCTTCTTGAGTAGCGACCAGGTCCCGGCATGCTCGACGTGCGCCAGGGCGATCTGCAACAGATTGGGGGGGAGCCAATCCTGGCGATGAGCCTTCAGTCGCCCGGTGTGAGCGGCCTCGAAGAAGGCCTCGGCGGTCTCGAAAGTCTGCTTCTGGCTGGCGGCCCGCGCCAGGTGGTGTGTCATAATCGTGACAGTGGTTTTGGTATAGAGGTCGGCGGTCGGGTTCTCAGGCAGGCCGGTCCAGTACTCACGCCACCGGTCCTCGAACGAGGTCGTGTCGCGCCCAAAGCACTGCAACCAAGCCTGCTCCCATTGGAGCCCGCGCCCGACCTCGCGGGCGAATGCGATGAGCCGCTGCTGGTATTTCCCGTCCTCGCCATGGGCCAGGAAGTGCACCATTGACCACGCCTGATCGTAGTTGGCCAACGCCATCGCCTTGTTCCACGCCTCGTGCTCGAGCCGCATCATTTCCCGAATCGTCTTGAAGTTGCCGTCAGCGATCTGCTTCCTGACGCGGGCCAGACGATAGGGTGGGATCACCCCGGAGACATACCCGTCGCCGGTGAACAGCGCCTCACCGAAGTACTCGGCCAGCCCCTCGTTCACCCAGATGGGGATGTCACCCTTGATGACCGCGTCCACGAACTGATGGAAGCCCTCGTGCTGCACAATGTGCCAGTTGCCGGCGCGAAGCTGTGGGCCGGCGATGGCCATCAACCGATCGCCCTGAAACACTCCCGCGCTGCCCGGCAACCCGCCCGCCGCGTAGTAGTCCTGCGGATGGACAAAGAGGTGGAAGGGCAGCCGCTTGTTGATCCGCCCGCGAAACCCGCGCGTCCGCCGGGTGTACTCGTCCACCATGCAATCAAGGCGTAGAAAGGCCTCACGCACGCCTTCGGCGTCCAGGTCCGTATGTAGAACGTAGTACTTCGTTTCAAAGCGGTTCAGTTTCGGCTGGGCTGACGCGACCGGGACTGCAGCGGGCAACGCCGCCAAGATCAAACCAAGCCATCTCGAGCATCCCGCCGCCGCTGCCGACTCGCTCATCTCTTTCTCCAGGCACACGCATCGTGCTGTCGCACGCCGCCCAGCAGCACGGTCCGCCATCGGGCCGCATGTCTTTCGCCCCCGAAGTCTATCCGCCTTCCGCTCGTTTCCGCAATGGTACGCTGATCCGTGAGGACGGCCGGGATGCTTTGTGTCGGCGGCAGGCTGCGGCAACGCGTGTCGTGGGTCATCGACGCACAAAAAACGAGGAAGAAGGCAGAGCAAGCCATTCTTCCTCGCAGACCCGACCACGTCGGGTCATGTGGTAGAGAGAGAGCAATCTGTGTCACCCGCGCGCTCGGGCCGCGACGGTTTCAGATCGCCGCGCGCTCGAGTCGCCGCGCATGGATCGTTCGTCGTGCGATCGTTCCCTCTTCCCTCAACTCGACTTCACGCAACGCCGTCGCGCCGCGCGGCAGGTTGCGAGTCCTCCAACAACCAACAACAGCAACGACGACGGCTCGGGCACCGCCGTGCGGAATATCAGATATTCGTCATGATCGAGTCCCGGGTGAAAGGCGTTCGTCCGGTCGGGCGACGCCAGCCACATCCACCGGGCTTCTTGCGAAACCCCGCTGATCCTCCCCCACGGCGCGACGCCGTTGTTTCCACCGACAGCCGCCGGTTCCCATCCGACGGCGTTGGCTCGGGTGATCTGAACCCCCATTTCGGTTTCGGTCGGGTACGGGTCGTTGTCGTCTTTGTCGATGCCGGTGGCGAAGACCGTCCATGCCGCATTACCGCTCAGGAGCGACAGCTCGTCGACGGCGAGTTCCGCCAGGACACCCTGTGCCACATGGCCGTCACTCCATGCGGCCAGGTAGAGGAACGGCTGGTCGGTCGAGAAATCGTAGCTCTCGGCCATGCTCCAGTTGTATCGCCCCGGCGCCCCGTGGACACCGAGTTCGTTGCCCCCCACGGTGGCGAGGAACGAACCATCCTGCGCTCCGGAATAAAGAGCGTAGTGATTGTCGGCGGTGATCGTGGCGGTGATCGTGGCGGCGGTCGCGTTCGACGCCGATACGAGGACGCCAAGAACGCAGATTAGGCGTGCGCTGATTCTCATGCTCTCTCCCCACCCTCCCCCGGAGACAGGGTCCTTGGCGGGCCGCCGGCTCCGTTCCGCCGCGGAACGTTGTGTGGTTCTTGCACAGGTGCGTTCCTTGTGGCGTCGTGCTATGCTAGGCATGCCGGTGGCGGTAATCAAACTGGCGATCGGCGTTTCAGGCTGATTCTCCAATGACCGATAAGGCACCCCTCTGCCTCTATTGCGGCTACAACCTTACCGGGCTCGAGCATGGCACACGGTGTCCGGAGTGTGGCAAGGTCAGCGTGCCTGCAGCGCTTCGGGAGCAAGTCTGGGCCGTGGTTGATTCGGGGCGGCGCCTGTGGGCACTAATGAACCGGCCTCTTGCCGCGCATCCGCCGGGTTGGTGGTGGGCGCTGGATCGCCCCGGCGACGTCCGGCGTTCGATCCACACGCTGGTCCTCAACCTCGCCCTCAGCCTTCTTATTGTGCTTGCGGCGCTGTTCACCGCCGGCTTGCTGGCGGTGGAGGTGACGGTAATCAACGAACTCTACGATCAGGCCGACCCTCAAGCGGAGACCATAGCGTGGGACCGGCAGGTCACCCCGTACGGGCTGTTCAACGACGCCGGCACTACGATTCAATCAGACGGGGGGATGGTGGATTGGATGCGAAGAGCGCACAAGGCCCGCTCGCCCGCCGAGCGTGTACGTTCTACAGAGCGCCTGGCGTGGTACTGGAGCCCGAGAGGGCTGGGGGTGGGGGCAAGCGTCTTTGCGTGGATGGTTCTGGTCTGGGCGTACGTCGCCCAGGTGGGGTTGTGGACGCAGATTCGCCGGGGCCTGCCGAGTTTCGCCCGACCGCAGAGTACGATTATCGCCGCATCCAACCTACAGTCATGCAAGCTGGTCTTTCTTGCGGTTCTTGTGGTTTTGGGCAGTGTCGTTGAGGTCGCGTCGCGCCGGGTCTGCGGAGGGCGGAATTCGAGCGATTACGCGGTGGCCCTTTGGGGCATCGGGGCTGCACTGGCCATTGCCGCTACGACGATGTGGATCGGGGCGCTCCGGTCTGATTTCACGCACCAGCTCGTTCGCTCGCGCCTCCACGCTTTCCGCATCGTTCTGCTGTACGCCCTGGTGTTCCCGGCGCTGACGATTCTCGCTGTGCTGCTGGGTTTGTGCATCGATAGGCCGCTCTGAAGCATGCCTCGAGCGGTGATCCCACCGCGACCTCATCCGTGCGGGGCGGGCCATGTACGTCCTGCAATTCGCTCGATGTCAAGATCAGCGGACGCTTGGTACCACAAAAGATGGCCACACCTCCGGCGATCCGCCGTTGACGCGTAGGCTGGCGGCGAGCCGGTTCGTGGTCTAGAATGTCGCGATCATGTGTGCCAACAACGAAGACGTTGCAGAAACCCCCGCCGAGCAGGCCCCGGCGGGGGACGAGATGCCTGACGGCGCGGCGGATGCGTCCGGCTCGCCTGAGGTTTCATCCGCGCCCAAGTGGGACGCAACGGCAATCGGAATCGCGGTCGGCGTCTTTCTCTGCGCCCTGGCGGTACGCCTGGTTTATCTTTCCGAGAGCACCTCGAATCCGACCTTCGACGTGCCCATCGTGGACTCGGGGTCCTACCACGATACGGCCCATGCTTTGGTCGAGGGCACAGGCCAAGCCGGCACGCTCTTCTGGCAGCCATTTTTCTATCCCTTCTTTCTATCGGTGGTTTATTTTTTCAGCGATTCGTCAATCCTCTGCGCCAAGATCCTCCAACTCGTCCTGGGGGCGCTCACCTGCGTTGTGACCTACCGGCTGGGTGAACGTGTATTCGGCCGGCTAACCGGAACGGTAGGAGCGCTTCTGGGCGCCTTCTACGGCCCGCTCATATTCTTCGAGACCGAACTTCTGGCGAGCGGCTGGGCCGCCTTCTGGTCGGTCACGCTCGTTCTGCTTCTTCTCAAAGCCGCGGCGGAAAAGACCCCGCGTTCATGCTTCTGGTTGGGAATGTGCGGCGTACTCGGCATTCTGACGCGGCCGACGTTCCTGCCCTTCTTTCTGGCGAGTTGCGTCTGGCTGCTCGTCGTGTTTTGCCGTGGTGCGTCTCGATGGCGGTCGCTCGCCCTGGGCGTGCCGGCCTTGCTGGCTGGCTTTCTGATCCTCGCCATTCCGGTGGCCAAACTGAACTCGCGGACCACCGGGAACTTCGGCATCCTCCCTTCTTCGGGTGGGATCAACTTCTACGTCGGGAACAACGCGGATTACTGCCGGACGTTGACGACGCGTCCCGGGGCAGCCTGGCTGCGCCTCACGCGCCTCCCGGAACGACACGGTGTGACGGACGATCCGTGGGCGTGCCAGCGTTTCTTCTTCCAAACGGTGGAAGATTTCGCGCGCAGTCATCCCTTCGACTTCGCCAAGGGCCTGGCGCGAAAGGCCGTCCAGTGTGTGAATTCACGCGAGATCCCCAGAAACGTGGACATCTACCTCTTTGCCAACTGGTCGCGACTGAGCGGGTCGTTGACGTGGAAGGCGGGCGGCTTCGGGTTCCCCTTCGGGGCCCTGTTTCCTCTGGCTGTGGTGGGGCTGGTCTGCCACTGGCGGCGAACCCCTTGGCCGGTCATCCTGTTCCTGGTCTTGTATCCGCTGTCCATCATTCTGGTATTCGTTGCCGGTCGCTATCGCGTACCGGTGGTGCCGCTCACGGCGCTGCTTGCGGCGGCGGGGTTCGGGGCCGTCCTTCGCATGGTCCAGCGGGGGCGTTGGCGCACGCTCGCGGTGACAGGGGTCGGCACGACCGCCCTGGTGCTGCTGGCGAGCCTGCCCGGCCCCTTCTGCGAGGAGGAGCCCAACTACGAAGCTGAGTTGTACTATAATCTGGGCGGCGTAATGGGCGAACGGGGACACGTCGATCAGGCCATCGACCACTACGAAGAGGCCGTGCGGATCAATCCGGACTTCGCGGACGCGTACGACAATCTCGGAGCGGAACTGGCCGGGCGGGGCGATATCGACGAAGCCGTGCGCTACTATCAGGAGGCGCTGCGCTGCAATCCCGACAAGTACGAAACGCACAACAATCTGGCCGTCGTGCGTCTCCAGCAGGGCAATATCGACGAAGCCAACCGCCACCTGCGTGCCATGCTTGACGTGGAACCCAATGACGCCAGCGCCCACTTCAATCTTGCCACCAACTTGCTCAACCAGGGCCAACAGGGCCAACTGGAGGAGGCCGTCGAACACTACACTGCGGCGATCCTCGCCAGGCCCTCCTACGTCCGCGCTCATGCCAACCTGGGGGTAGCGCTGAACCGCCTGGGGATGTATGAGAAGGCCATCGAACACCACAACGAGGTGTTGAGGCTCCGGCCCGATCATCCCCGCGCACACTTCAACCTCGTAATCGCCCTCTGCCGGCTGGAACGATGCGACGAAGCCGTCGAGCGTTGCACCGAGGTGTTGGCCAAGCGCCCGCTTGACCTGGGGATCCAGTACGCACGCGGCTACGCTCTCGAGCAGGGTGGACGACTCCAGGAGGCCGCTGTCCAGTATCAGAAACTCCTGCAACTCAACGCGAACCACACCCAGGCCCGGCAACGTCTACAGGCAACGGTGGCGAAGCTTCGCGCCGCCCAATCGCCTTGATAGGCGCTTCTCGAAAACGGATGGGACGGACGACCCGCGTAGGGCGTGCCATGCGCGCCGACCGGTACTCGTCAGGACAACCGTCCGCTGCGGAAGATCGCCCACAGCAGGGCCACACCCATGACACCCGCGAACAGGTACCCTACGACTCCAAACGTCTGTAACGGGATGCTGAAGATCCTGACCTCCGGGTCTGTGCTCACCACCACCGAACTGCCCACGATGATGGCAGCGATCACGATGGACATGGCCAGACGATTGCTCGACCGGTCCATCTCTCGGGTCAGACGATCAAGGTTCTCGTGACGAACGGTGAGTTGCCACTGCCCCAGCCCGAGGCGCTGCAGCGCCACCCGCAATTGGCGCGGCGCCGAGCGAAGGATGCTGAACAGATGCCAGACCGATACGCCCATACCGCGCAGCAGCCGGTTCGGCGACAGCCGGTCCGCCACCATCCGCCGCAACCGTGGCTTGAGCATGGTCGCCAGATTGATCTCGGGGTCAAGCTGCAAGGCGACGCCCGCCACGGTGCCCAGCGCCTTGCACAGCACGACCACGTCCCGAGGCACGGTGGCGTCATGTTGGCGGAGGATCTCCGAAACCTCCGAGAAAAACGTGTGATAGTCCACGCGGTTCAAGGGCAGGCCGTAGTATTTGTCCAGCAGCCGGCGCAGCATGCGGGCCAACTGCCCACGGTCCACAGTCGGCCCCAGGGCCTTCATGTCCCCCAACGTGTCCACCACCAGGTCGATCTCCCGCCCAATGCCCGCCACCAGCAACACGACGAGTTGATCGGCCATCGCGTCGCTGATCACGCCCACCTGCCCGAAGTCGACCAGGGCGATGTTCGCCGGTGGCGAAACGAGAATGTTGCCCGGATGGGGGTCCGCGTGGAAGAGGCCCACTTCAAAGAACTGCTTGAGGTAAGCGTTGGCCAGCCGGTCCGCCACAAGCTTGCGGTCGATCTCGGGGTCGCCGTCGCGGACAACGGCGTCGACGTTACGCCCCGCCACCCTCTCGAGGGTGAGCACGCCCGTGCCGCACAGATCCCAGCGCACCTGCGGGCTGACCACGTGCGGGTCGTTCTTGAAGGCTTCGTAGAACCGGGCCGTGCTCGCCGCTTCGTTCACGTAATCCATCTCGCGAAGGATTGTCTCTTCGAATTCCTCCACCAACAGAACCGGCTTGAACGCCGCGACCTCGGGCACGTATTTCTCCAGGGCGTCGGCGAGCCACTTCAGGATGTGCATGTCCAGGCGAATGGTCTCCTCGATCCCCGGACGCTTCACCTTGACCACCACGTCCATGCCGTCCGCGGCGCCGGCGTGATACACCTGGCCAATCGATCCGCTCGCAAACGGCACTGCGTCGATGAACCCAAAGCACGCCGCCGGCTCGACACCAAGGTCCGCGGCGATGATCCGCATCGCGGCGGCATTGTCGAAGGGCTCCACGCGGTCTTGCAGCGTTCGAAGACCGACGAGCACATTGTGCGGCAACAGATCCGGGCGCGTGGTCAGCAGTTGGCCGAATTTGACGAAAGTCGGCCCCAGGTCGTTGCAGACCGCCGCCAGGCGCTCGCCGATTTGGCCCTGGCTGGACGGTTTCCGCGCCGCCGGGCGGCCCCGCCCCCGCCCCAGCACGGAGACGTAGCGGGATAGATTGACGCTGCTGACGATCTGCCCGAATCCGTGCTGGGTGAGGACCTGTGCGATCCGGCGTACGCGGTTGAGGCTGCGGACGCTTTTGGCCAATCCAAGTGGGGTCATGATCGGCATGATACCCCAAGCCGTGGAGAACAGGATCACCTCGATGCGTCTTTTTTCGCGGGGCTATGCCTGAGGAACGAAAAGGGCCTGGGCAGAGGAGCGACCGCCACCGCGGCGTCCGTTAGGGTGGGAGAGGGTCCTGACGATGGCGATTTGCGACCTAAGTGACTGCTGTGAAAGGCTTTATCGGCCTTTGAGCTTACGCCGCTGGACAGTTGCTTTCCTGTGAACGGCGGGGAATAATGGGGTGTATTCGGTTCCCGGTGGGGCGAATTTCTGATCCGGGGGTTGAATCGACCGCGGGGACTCGGCTATACTGTGTGACGCGTAGGAGGAGAGAGAGGCCCGCAACACGTCGAGTGAACTTGGGTGAGGGGTTTCTGGCAGTCTCCCAGATAGAAATGGAATGGCAATATGCCTGGGGCAAAGCGCTCAATTGCCCGTGAAAACAGGCAATTTGGGCAAAACGACAGCCAAGCGGCCGTCATCGGGAAGAGGGGGGAGGTGGAAGGGCCGAGATTATTACTTCGCTGGTTTTTGTCGCTTGACACGGGGGCATGGATTGCTTAGCATAGTGGACGATCAGAGCAATCGCGCAACATAACACTTTGGTCACTGGAGGAATGAAGATGAAGATGGTATTGTGTATGGTTCTTGTAGGGGGCATGGTGTGTGCCGCGAATGCGGCGGACTTCGATGTCCGTTTGGAAGGCTCCGGTACGACGTACTCCGTCTACGGACAGGTCACCGGAGGGGGCGACCGCGGCTTGGCGCTGGTTGGGTTCGACGTGCAATGGACCACGGGCGCAGCGGCGTCCTATGCGGCTCCGGGACCCACGATGAGCACGAACTTCGTGAAGGACGCCGGCCTGACCAATCCGGGCGCGGGTGGTTTCGGTGGAACCTACATCGGGAACGACCTGGTGCAGATCGGTGGTGCCCAGAACACGATCAACAACGACGTGGGGAATGCCCCGTATCCCATTGGTGCGGTGGACCCTGTCTTCGCGTTGGCTGCCGAAGTGCTGATCGCCACGGGCGAGTGTGCTGATGGCGATGAGATCGTCCTGGCGAATTGCTTCGCCAACGCCATCGATGATGGTGAGGCGGGCCCGCAGTACGCCGTCAGCGCCGCCAACATCGTCTACGGCAACACGACGTTCACCTGCATCGGCGACGATACCTGCCATTGTCGCGACACGAACTGCGACGGATACATCGATGCCTTGGACCTCGGCGTCATCAAGGACCCGACCAACTGGTTGTTGGTTCCCCCTGCGAACACGCTATCGGATGTTAACCGCGACGGGTTCGTCGACTCCCTGGACCTCGGTGCGATCAAGGACCCGGTATATTGGGGAACGAGTCCTCATCCCGGCGGTTGCACCTGCTCGAACTACACCCCCGACTATGCGACTGACTGCCCGAATGAGTAGAGTGTAGTGGTTGTTGCTTATAGCAAAGACTGTTGATCCGATCTTCTGCTCGCCCCCACACATCTGGGTGGGGGCGAGCAGGAAGCCTAGCTAAGTTTGACGTCACATGGGATTCTGCAAGAGAGGAAACGAAGCGCTCGCCTGCTTCTTGAGAATTCCATTTCCGAAAACCCGCTGAGTACGTTAGGGGCGCTGTTGGGAAGACTTGCAAGTTTGTTTCACAGGAGGAGCAGAAAAATGAGAAAGTTTGTTCTAAGCATCCTGATGGTTGGGATGCTGGCGTGCACGGCCAACGCCATGACGGTTGGTATGGAGTTCCAGGGTGACGGTGGGTACTACTCCGCTGAGCCCTCGGAATTGGTGTGGATCGATGTCATTGTCAACCTGGCGCCGAGCGATACCCTGAGTGGTGTTGGATTCGCTCCCATCGTTCCGTTCCCCGTTACGGTGGAGAGTTCTGAGCCGGGCCCGGGCTTCACCGACGGCTCCAGCCTGCCGGGTTGGATTAACTTCGGCATCCAGGGCGGGTTCATGCATAACGACACCACGGAGAACATGGACGTTCTGGTCGGTAGCTTCGACGTCCATATCGGCGAAGGTGGCGAGTTCAGTGACGAGTACGAGATCTATTTTGATCATGCCACCGTGTTCATCACCGACCAGTTCGGTAACGAGCTCACCTGGCATGCGGGCTACGCTCCGACGTACTCCGGGTACATCGCGTACCACAACTGGGGCAACCCCGGTTGGACCGCCA
>Ga0190284_1000082_pt1 | contig 72289 bp, 50 predicted proteins | sample 48691812_MG_FD_161668 | JGI IMG/M metagenome (GOLD analysis project Ga0190284, IMG submission 161668) | Hydrothermal vent microbial mat bacterial communities from Southern Trench, Guaymas Basin, Mexico - 4869-18-1-2_MG | ecosystem: Environmental > Aquatic > Marine > Hydrothermal vents >... | reverse complement strand
ATGGTCCCATCCGTAGCCCGACCGGTTTAGGGAGGGCGGGATCACCCGGCTATCATGATCACATGTCGATTGCTCCACCTTCCTCCCGAGCTGGTCTCGGCGAGCAATCGACCGGCGGATCACCACATGATCGCACCGCGCCGCCCTCCCTCACCGTGTGACGCCCGATAGGTAATGGCCTTCACGAAACCGTCATCACAGATACACCACCCTCGTGTCCATTCCGGTCGGGCTACGGATCGGTGATGGTGATGACACGGCCACCATCACACGTACGTCGATCTTGACGTCCATGACAGTCGTGCTACCTATGGGTAGTAGTAGTCACGAAGCCGTCATCACAGATACTCCAGTCTCGTGATCCATTCCGGTCGGGCTACGGATGGGCGATTGCGATCGCACGGCGACCCTCACACGTACGTCGATCTCGACGTTCACGATAGTCGGGTCACAGACGGCAGTGGCAGGTGATCTGGAAAAGTTTGATTAAAGTGAACGGTGACAACAACTTGTGGTGGTTATCAGGAAGAAGTGCTCGTTGTGCGCAAATTAGAATCGTGTCGTAATTTAGTGTCTATAGTCTCCTGGGGGAACATAATAGAATGCCGTCACCGAACGATCGGATTGGCTGAGAGAACAAATCCCCATGAGAGATCGAGATTGTGTCGCCTTTTTGCAATGGTGCCTTCCGAAGCTCGGTCTGCGCCGGCCGGGATTCCGCAAGGTGCGAAGGCAAGTCGGCAAACGCATCGATGGCCGGATCAGAGAGTTAGGGCTTGGCGGCCAGACCGCCTACCGGGACTATCTCGAGAGCCACGAGGCGGAGTGGAAGATCCTGGACTCCTTCTGCCAGATCACGATCTCGCGCTTCTACCGCGATCGGGGGGTTTTCGATCGGCTGCGAAACACCATACTCCCCAACCTGGCTCAGCGCGCAGCAGCGCGGGGCGGTCCTGAAGTGCGCTGCTGGAGCGCCGGCTGCTGCAGCGGCGAAGAAGCCTACACGCTGCAGATCATCTGGAAGCTACACATCGTTCCTCGATTTCCGGCTGCACCCGATCTGACCGTCTTGGGATCCACTGTCGACGCCGGTCTCATCGAGCGAGCCAGCCGCGGTCGTTACCCGAAGAGTTGCCTCAAAGACCTCCCGGAGTCGCTGCGCCGACAGGCGTTCGATGAGAGAGGAGATCACCATGTGATAAAGCCGACTTTTACTGAAAACGTCACCTTCATCGAGCAGGACATCCGTAAAGAGATCCCCGACGGCCCTTTTCAACTCATCCTGTGCCGCAACCTCGCTCTGACCTACTTCAATGAAGACCTCCAGCGCAAAACGATCGAAGGACTACTCTGCCGAATGAAAAACAACGGCTACCTCGTCATCGGCATCCACGAATCACTGCCACCCGGTGTCTCGTCGCTCTTTGCGGATCAACGCGAACCTTGCATCATGCAACTTCGTAAACGATGACGTTTGCGCTCAATTCAGCTCGTCGACAATTCACCAAGTGTGATTTATACAAAAAACGGCCGGGAATTATGCCGAGAGAGCAAAGTGGTCGAACGGATGATATCGGCGCCATAAGTGAGGATTAGTGACGTTACGCATCGTCGAATTTGATTCTAGACTGCTATAGTCGGCAGTCAAGTCGACAGTCGAACAGAATAGCCCTCTGCTAGCATGGCACCAGCCGGCGGAGGGTGATCTCATTTAAATTGTTTTGACTCCTCATCCAGAGCATGGCATTCTCTCTATTCGGCAACGGAAGATACCTGGACAGATCGAATCTTTGGAAGGAGTTTTATCCCATGTTCCACGCTTTGATGCTGCTCATCACGCTGGCCTCTGCGGCACCGGCAGAAGAGACGAACAGTTACGTCAATCTCTATCCCCGCTGGGATGTTGGCGCCAGACAACAGTACGTGATGACCTGCATCGACAAGTGGATGCACAATGGCGAGGTGCAGGAACATACGAAACGTACCATCGAGATCGAGACCGAGGTGCTCGAAGCGGGTGCTTCTGGCTACCTCATGTCCTGGTCAGTCTGCGAACACAGCAAAAATCTGAATAGAAAAGAAGATTCTCAGGCGGCAATGTTTGCTGATATTATTGCTGATACTATCACGACTCAATATCGCCTTCTGCTCGAAATGGATCAGCAAGCAACGATCACGGAATTGCGCAACTGGAAAGAGATGATGACGAACAATAGTGATCCATCGCCATCACCCCTCGATCGCCTCGGTGCCACTAATCTCGACGAAGACTATTTGATTGAGCTGCAAAAGCAGTGGTCAAGGATAGAAACGCGCAAAGCAGTCGTCGAGACATTTTTAACGATCGAACCTGGGTATCTCTTCGACATATTCGTTCGAAACTACATACTCGGTGAAACATCGACTGAAGACATACCCCTGTTTCTACCACTAATGCTTATCGAAATTCCAGGTCGAGCAACGATCACTATGACCGAGTTCGACTCGGAAGCGCGTTGTGCCAAGATTAAGATGAAACAATCGATCGATCCCAAAGACGCTCGTCGTATTCTCGATGCGATTTCGAATAAACGACCTCATAAAAAAGACACACAAGAGCAAGAAATCCAACCCAACGAGCCAATCACGCCGAATCGTTTCGCCTTTGATTTCGAAGGGTCCTATCTCGTCGACGTCGAGGCATGCCAGGTGATCAACGCAACGATCGAAAAGCGGACGACATTCGAAAAATCATCGCGCACTGAATCGATCACCATCGAGAGAAAGAAAGGCTGATCTTCATATAATCGGGATCTTTATTAATCAATCGGCGGCACCCATTTTGTCTCGGAACCTGTCGGGATAAAAATGGGATACGTATCCCCTTGGCTCAGCGCCTTTAAAGGATCGTATTCATAGAGCTCCCAGTGGATCCAGCATTCGTAGCCGACCTCGACGATTTGTATCTCGCCGTCATAATCTGGAGGGATCTGAATGCCTTTGGGAGGGGCTTCGATACGTTCCTCGAATTCCGTCAGATAATTCACGCTCGAAGATGACGTTTTCTCCCCCTTCGTGTTACCATTTATGCTCGTTGCCCAACCGACGACCGTGTCGACTCCGATACTGACTCCAATCTCCGATGCAAGTGATGAGGAGTTGGCAAACATACCACCACAGCTATGCTTGTGATTGCGGCTTATCGAACCAGATGGAATACCGTTCTCGATCTCTACAACAGAGAGAACGTCACCTTCCACATAATCCTCCGAAGAGCGTAACCACACCATGAGTTTTTTCTTTTTTTGTCCTGGTTCAGGATCGATTATCGAGGACTGCAGAAGCTTGGGTTTCTTTTTCGCTTTCCATTTGGAGAGGTGACTGGTTTCGAACAAAACATCTAACTTGTAAACACGTTGCTTCGTCGATTCCTTGGGATGTTGGTGCCACTCGCCGGTGGCCTCATCGTAATGATACAGTACTGTTATGGTCGAAGAAAACTGCTTGATAGGTAACGGAACAAAATTAAGATCAAACTGATCACCGAATCCGATCCATATTACCTCTGAGAAGGAGGAGATTTCGTCGCCGTTGCTATCCAGTATCAAGAAGTCTGCTGAGAGGACATCGTACTCGGTGATCCCCTGATCTACGTCGTCATATTCAAAGTAGTGATCACCAGTCGAGGCGGCGCTGTGCCGCTTCCCGAAGAAGGTATACGTTTCAGTGAATTCAGGAATAGCGGGAGGTACATAGAGGAGAATATTTGTATCACCGAAAGGCCTGAATTCGAGTACACCTGCCGGCCCAAAAGTGATCGCAACATCAGCCGAAGAATGGCTCGACAACGGCAGTGAGCAGTATTCACATTCATGAGTTGCGTGCACGCTGACATCGGACCACATCGTAAAATAGTTGGATTTGTGGGCTTTGATCCTGTAGTCACCAGGAGGTATCAGACCCTGACCTCTGCTGCCGAACTCATACCGTCCATACTCGTCGGTCGTGGTCTGAAAGAGGACATTATTTCCCTGATACAATTGAATGGTTGCTGCCTGGACGAGCTGTTCTGTTTCCGGGCACCAGATCGACCCCTCGATCCATTTCAGGCCTTGAGCCTGGCACGTAACGCCGGCTGCCACAAAAAACACTAAGATTGCAATGGTTTTCAACGTAAGTTGCTTTTTTAAAAAAGGACACGACATCAACATTCTCCCACTACCCTTCTTTGAGAAAACTGAAATTTGCTCTCAATTGCAAATTGATAGCATTGTCGGCAGCCATTCCAGCTCTTTGGTCATCAAAATTGCAAGAGTGTGATATGTCAAGAATTATTTATATCAACGTCAAACGTTAAAACTCGATGAATTCACGGAACCAGAGCTCTAACATGAGCAGTGCGTAGATCTGATGGTGTGCGTTGTGGCGGCTGGCGGAGTGATCTTCGATCAACCCTTCGAGGGATCGGATGTCGAAGATACCTCGTTCCTTTGTTACTCGATCGAGAAGAATCTCGCGCGTGAAATCGTGGAGCGGCCCCTGGCGCAGCCAGCGATCGATGGGTACGCCGAATCCGTGCTTGCGGCGTTTCAGGATTCCCGGCGGCAGGATGTCCTGCAGCGATTTTTTGAGGATGTGCTTTCCGCCGAATAATCCCTTGAGTTTGAGCGCCGCGGGAATCGTTGCCGCAAATTCGAAGAGCTCGTGATCGAGGAAGGGGGAGCGTGCTTCGAGTGACCAGGCCATGCACATGCGGTCCATCTTCACCAGCAAGTCGCTGGGTAGATAATGGGATCGATCGATATACAACAGGCGGTCGAGGGGATCGCGGTTCGTGGCTGCCGACCAGGCGCTGTGGAAAAATCTGAACGCTGGATCACTTCGCGCGCTCGATCGCCACGCATCACGGGTGGCGGCAAAAAATTCGGGGGTCAAGATCGAACTTTTCTTCTCCCGGTCGAGGCACGTCACCCAACTGTAGTATCGCTCGGGAGTGGGCTCGCAAGCATGCCGCAGAAACCGCGCTATACGTTCTCCGTATCCGATCCCGCTGCTCGATCCCAAGAAGCGCGCCCCCCACTGTCCGGCGCGTGCCGCAGTAGACATCAGAAAACGCGGTATCCATATTCGTAGGATATCAGCAGCGCGGCTTGCGCCGTACCGAAGATAGCCGGCAAAACACTCGTCCCCCCCATCGCCGGTGAGCACCACCTTGACCTCGCGTGCTGCCATCTGCGCGACCGCATCGGTGGCGATCGCCGAGGAGTCGGCAAAGGGCTCCTCGAGGTGCCGCACGATGCGTGGCAGGGAGGTGACTACGTCGGCTTCGAGGCGATTCTCGCGGTGGCGTGTCCCCAGTAGGCCGGCCACCCGCCCAGCCCAGGGCAGCTCGTCGTAGTCGCGATCATCGGCAGAGAAGCCGATCGAGTACGTACGTGGCGGCTTGTCCCCCTCAGCGGCGGCGAGCGCTGCCACAGCCGAGGAGTCCACCCCCCCACTCAGCAGGATCCCCAGCGGCACGTCGCTCCTCAGGCGCAACCGCACCGCCTCGCGCAGGCACTCCAGCAGCTCTCGGGAGAGATCCTGCTCTAACTTGCTCTTAAAAGAAGGCTTGCGGCCATAATCTCTGACGAGTGCGCTCCAGTAGCGGCGCACCGAGATCCGTCCACAACTCCCAGCTCCAGGGGAGTGTCCCCTACTCTCAAAGGGAGTGTCCCCTTCTCCGACGCCCTCCATTCCGAGGGGACTTCCGAGGGGAGTGTCTCCTACTTCGGAAGGGCTTCTAAGAGACCCAAAAGAGGAGTGTCCCCTTCTCCAGAGCAAGTAGTGAGCCGGCGGCAGGCGCTTGATTCCGGTGAAGGCTGTGGCCTCGCCGGGGACATAACCCAGCGAGAGATAGTGACATAGAGCCTGATGGTCGGGGAATGCGCGCATCCCGCCATGCAGCAGGAGCGGCTTGATCTCCGAGGCAAAAACAAAATCGCCCTCCGTCTCGGTGTAGAAGAAGGGCTTCTGTCCGAAGCGGTCGCGGGCGGCAAACAAGCATCCCTCGCGCCGGTCGTAGATTGCCAGGGCGAACATTCCCCGAAGATCCTCGAGACTGCGAACTCCCTTCTCCTCGTAGAGGTGCAGCACCACTTCGGCGTCGCCGCGCGTTCGGAAGTGGTGCCCCCGTTCCTCGAGATCGCGTCTGAGCTCGGGAAAGTTGTAGATCGCCCCGTTGAAAACCAAGGTAAGGGCGCCGTCGGCGCTGACCAGGGGTTGGTGAGCGCGGGGGTTTACGTCGAAGATTGCCAACCGGCTGGCACCGAGGCCGTAACCGGGCCCCACGGCGACACCCTGGTGGTCGGCACCGCGATGCCGCAGCGCCTCGGTCATGCGCTCGAGCTGCGCCTTGTCGCCGAGGCGCTCGGGATCGTTCAGGAGTGTGCCGCAGATTCCACACATAATCGGTAACGATGGGGTGCGTTACTCGTCGGGTAAAGTGAGCGACCGCGCCGGGCGGACACCGAAAGCGCTGCCACGAATCGTGGGATTGCGCCCGTAACGGGCTGCCGAGCGGCACATTAAAGCGTTGTGAAGCCAGCTTCCGCCGCGAGCGATCCTTTTTGTAGCCTTGGATTCAATTGTCGCCTCAACCTCGGAATTATCTGCCTCTTTGGGATCGCTGTAAGAATTCCACCAATCGTCGCATAACTCAAATACGTTGCCACATACATTGTGAAGACCAAATGGATTCGGCTCGAAGAGATTGACAGGAGCGTGCCCTGTGTACCCATCATCCAGCCAGTCCTCGTAGGATAGGTTTTTCGGTCCGCCGTTGTTGCGACAATATCGATCGGGGATATTCACCGCCCCGGCTAGGGATCGGCGGTCATTGCCCGTCCACCACACTGTCGTTTTTCCAGCCCGTGCTGCGTACTCCCACTCTCTTTCGGTGGGCAGCCGTAGAGCGAGGCGGAAGAGTTCGCTATGACATTCAACCCAGGTCACGTTTTCCACCGGGTTTAACAGGGTAATTTCTTTGCCGCCAGCCTTCAATCCTGGTGGATAGTGACTGGGATTGACACTGGTAAAGCGCACCCACTGATCCTGGGTCATCTCGTACTTGGAAAGGAAAAAAGGCGCCACATCGACAGGATGCACCGGCCCCTCGCTGTCTTGCGTGAAAGGATCCTCGTTGGGCTCCAGGTCGTCACCCTCCCCCTTCTCCGGATCCGCCGGCAGCTTGACCCCCATCTGGAACTCTCCGTCGGGAATCAACACGAACACGAGCCCGCACCCCTCCTCGAACTGCAGTTCGCCATTTTCATCGCGCACCGGCACCGTGCCGCTCGGAAGATGGGTGAACTCGAAAAGGCGCGATGCGGGATCGCGGCCCAGAGGGACCAGGCCGACCTGTGCTTCAATACAGAGCCCACCGTACTCGGGAGATGTATCCTCATCGGCGATCTCGGCGATCGTCAGCTCCCAGGCTTCCTGGTGATCGAAGATGCTCCGTTCGACGATGGTCTTCGCAGCGTCGCAGCGTGCGATTATCGTGGCGCGCAATCCTTTCTCAGGACTCGCGAAGTCCTCGAGATCGCCGATGAGCTTCACGAGCTGATCGTGGTGCCACTGAGCGCCCTTGTCCTCGAATCGCCAATTCGGACCCTCGCTCCCCTCGACATATTCCTCGCGTCCGCCCCGCCGCAGCTCCTTCAAAGTGCGACGGTGAAGCTCGAGACCGTCCAGGAGCTCATCGGCCTCCAGCAGCCACGCCGCCATCGCCGGGACCTGATCCGGCATTGCCGGCCAAAGGCCATCGGCTTTTTCGATGAGCTGGGACAGCACCAGCGATGCCGAGAGCCGCAGCACGCTATCCCGCTGGCGCAGAATCTGAGGGTACGACCAGAGCAGGTAAAGGATTGCAGCGATCAGGATGAACGCCGCCACCCCCACGGCGATGCTCACCGCGGGATTGCGCTTGACCCGCTTGACCACCTTGGTCAGCGTGCTCGAGGGCTTCGCCAGGATCACATCGCCCGACAGATAGCGGCGCAGGTCCAAAGCCAGCTCGTTCATCGACTGGTACCGGTCGGCGGGCCGTTTCTCCATCGCCTTGAGGCAGATAATCCCCAGGTCGCGGGGCACGCGCGAGTTCACACGGTGCGGATCGCGGGGGTCGTCGATGAGGATCTTGCGCAGGATCTCCTGGGACGAGTCACCGTCGAAAGGCCGCTTTTGAGTCAGCATCTCGTAGAGCGTCACACCCAACGAGAAGATATCGGTGCGAAAATCGATGATGCTCCTCTTGCTCACAACCTGTTCAGGGGACATGTAATAGGGTGTGCCGGCCAGATCACCGGAGCGCGAGAGCCCCAGGGCGTCCTCCACCTTGGCCAGCCCGAAATCGGTGACCTTGGGGTGGCCCTCTTCGTTGAGCAGGATGTTGCTCGGCTTGATGTCGCGATGGATCACACCGGTGCTGTGCGCGTGCTGCAGGGCGTCGGCCACCTCGGTCACGATCCTGGCCACCTGACGGAAGTAGCCGAGCGGCAGCTCCTCCGCGACCCTCACCAGGTCGAGCCGATCAGCAAGCGTGAAGGAGCCTTCGACGAGCTCCTGGGCGATATAGTGCACCCCCTCGAAGTTTCCCACGGCATGGATCGCCACGATCCCCGAGTGGCTCTGCCGCCCACCGGCTTCGGCCTCGCGGCGGAACTTCTGCACCGCGTCGTCGGAGTAGCTGAGGTGCGAGGGCAGCAGCTTGAGCGCCACCTTGCGGTTCAGCGAGACCTGCTCGGCCTCGTAGACGGTCCCCATACCACCGCGTCCGATCTGCCGGATGATCTTGAAATCGCCGAGAAGCCAGGGTAGGGGGGTGGCTTCAGGGCCCTCTTCGCCGCCGGCGCTCCCCAAACCCGGATCACCCCCCGGGGATTCGACCGCCATCTTGAGCTTGCCGAAGTAGCTCTTCAGATCGTTTTCGAGCTCGGGGAATTCCGCGAGGATCGCGTCGGTGTCCAGCGACCCGTCGTCGACCTCTTCGGCATCTGCCTCGTCGTTGGCAACCGCATCGGCTTGCGCGCCGGCGTTCACCTCCTCTTGCGCCTCTTCCTTGCTTCCTGAATCCGCCGCCGGACCATCCACTGGCCGCTCGGACCTCGTTCGATCATACCCCTCGTTGTTCTCGGTCATGGCTCTCCCAACCTTGCCGGCAATCCTTCGATCTCGTCAGGGAGCAGAGAATCCTTCGCGTCGATTCACCGGAAAAGAAGCTCCTTGGCCGAAGATCGATTCCTGCGCCCCATAAAATCAGCACCCTGCGCGTCTCGATGTTAGGATCTCGAAAAGTATATCAAATGAGACAAAAAAAAGCCCTCTCTCCGCACACAGGGGAGAAAGGGCTCGATGTGATCATGAAAAGGCGAGCAGACTCTGCGCGCAGACGGCATGCGCCGATCGATGATCGGCGATCAGCAATCAGCGGGTGAAGCAGACCACCTTGGGTTCGGTCATCTCCTGCAGGGCGAAGCGGATCCCCTCGCGGCCCAGACCGGAGAGCTTGACACCGCCGAAGGGCATGGCGTCGAGCCGGTAGTCGCTGGAATCGTTGATGATCACGCCGCCGCAGTCGAGCTCCTCGGAGACCTTGAGCGCCATGTTCACGTTCTGCGTGAACACGCCGGCCAGCAGGCCATAGTTGACACCATTGGCGGCGGCGATGGCCTCGTCGGCCTCACTGAACGGGAAGAGGCACACGGCAGGTCCGAACACCTCGTCCCACGCCAGCCGCGACTTCGCCTGAACCCCTTCGAGCACCGCAGGCGTCACCACGGAGCCGTTGCGCACGCCGCCGTGAAGCAGAGTGGCGCCGTGCTCGACGGCCTCGCGGATCCACTCTTCCACGCGGATCGCTTCCTGCTCGGTGATCAGCGGCCCCATGTCGCAGTCCTCGTCGAGCTTGGGCCCCACCTTGTACTTGGCGGTGCGCTCTACGAACTTGGCCTTGAAGGTCTCATAGATCCCCTTCTGCACGTAGAGACGCTGCACGCCGATGCAGTTCTGGCCGCAGGCCCAGAAGGAGCCCGACACGCAGTTCTCCACGGCGAGCTCGAGATCGCAGTCATCGAAGACGATCGTCGGACAGTTGGAACCGAGCTCCATGCCGATCTTCTTGATCCCGGCCTTGGAGGCCACCTGCCGGCCGGCCTCGACGCCACCGGTGAACGACACCATCCGCACCCGATCGTCCTGCACCAGGGGATCGCCGATTTTCGCGCCCGAACCGGTGATCACCGATACGACCTTGGGATCGAGCCCCGCCGCCACCAGGCACTCCACAAGCAGGATGGCGCTCAAGGGGGTCACGGTGGCCGGCTTGATGAGGCAGGCGTTGCCGCCGGCGAGGGCGGGCCCCACCTTGTGGGCCACCAGGTTGAGCGGGTCGTTGAAGGGTGTGATCGCAAGGATCACGCCGATCGGAAAGCGATAGTAGTAGCCGGTGCGATTCTCCGATCCCGGGAAGGAGTCGAACGGCAGGGTTTCGCCATGGATGCGCACGGCCTCTTCGCCGGCAAGGGTCATCGTGTTGATCGCGCGCCCCACCTCCTTGGTGGCCTCGCGGATCGTCTTCGATCCCTCGCGGGCGATGGTGCGGGCCAGCTCATCCTTGCGCTGCTCCATAAGCTGCGCCGCCTTGATCAGGACCGCTCGCCGCTCGTGGGAGGGCATGGCCTTGGCAATCGCCGCGCCCTCGACAGCGCCGCGCAGGGCGGCTTCCACGTCGTCCAGGGACGCCGCCGGCACGGTGTCCACCAGGCTGCCGTCATAGGGATCGCGGACGTCGATCTTCTCCTCCTTGTCCACCCACTGTCCAGCAATCAGCATCTTCATCGAAAGCAGTCCTCCATAGCTCAGTGTCGATCAGGGCGGTGTAGAGCCTCCCTGGCGGAAGCGCTCGCTCTGGGCGACCACGTTTCCGGTTATAAAAGGGGGTTTTATCCGTTACAGAGTTTCAGATTAAGGTTAGTGGTAGTCGTGCGTGCCGGCGGTCACCGGAATGCCCGTCTTGGTCTCGATCATCTTGGCCCACTCGTCGGTGCCGGCGTAGGGACACTCCGGTTTGGCATTGGCCATGCACGAGCTCAGATAGATTGCATCGGGTGTGATCTCCGATTGCTTGATGGCCAGCGCCGTGTTGTTGACCGTGGAGCGGCCGGGGCACTCGCACCGCACGAACGAGACGACGTTCACCGGTTGCTGGAAGTTGCCTTCACCCAAGGCGGCCGCCTTCAGGCAGCGCCACTCGCCCGGGCAGCCGTATCCGCTCGACATGTAAGATCCGCAACCGACAATAACCACGTTCATCTCAGGCCTCCTTCTTGCTCACACACCACGACCACAAAGGACAGATCGCACCGGCGTGCGGCCAGTTCCGCCACGTCAGCTCCTCCTGGTCGTAGGGCTCCTTCGATACGTCACGCGTCTTAATCGTTTCGCGCGATAGAAATCTTTATGCGCTCTCCCGCCAGCTTGATCTCCTTGGAATATTCTTTGTCGACATAGTCGCGCTCGATGGCGCTGGCGAGGTTTTCGTTCCTGATGAAGGCTTCGTGAGCCGAGATGGCCTTTACGACCTGACCGTCGGCGGGCAGATCGAGGTAGATCGTGATCCGATCGTCCACGTTGAAGTCGGCCTCCTTGCGGCAGGTGGCGATGTGGCGGATGAAGTCGCGCGCCAGCCCCTCCATGACCAGGTCCTCGGTGAGCTGGGTGTCGAGGGCCACGACCCAGCCGTGGTCCTCGAGGGCCGCAAACCCCTCCGTCTGATGGGACTGGACCTCGAGTTCCTCGGGCAGGAGCTCGACGGCCTGGCCGTCCACCTCGATCTCGAGGTTCTGACCGGCCTTGACCGCCGCCACGGCCGCAGCCGGATCGAGTTGACCCACCGCGGCGGCCACCGCTTTCATCTGCGGCCCATATTTGGGGCCGAGCACTTTGAAGTTGGGTTTGACCGTGTTGGAGATGAGGTCGCCGGCATCGTCCATGAGCTCCACCGATTTGACGTTGAGCTCTTCCATGATCTGCTCTGTCCCCTTCTCGACGCCGCTGCGGGCCACCTCGTCCTGGGGCACCACGATCATGCGGCTCAGGGGCTGCCGCACCTTGAGCTGGGTGCTGTTGCGCACGGAGCGCCCCATGGCCACGCAGTGGATCACGGCGTCCACCTCCTGCACGAGGCGGTCGTCCTCGAGGGCGGCGTCGACCTGCGGGTAGGCGGTGAGGTGGATCGACTCAGGGGCCGACCGATCGGGGCCGTACACGAGGTTGCGGTAGATCTCCTCGCTCATGAAGGGGATCACCGGGGCCATCACCTTGCAAAGGGTGACGAGCACCTCGTGAAGTGTGGCGTAGGCGCCTTGTTTGTCCACATCGCTCTCGCTCTTCCAGAAGCGGCGGCGCGAACGGCGCACGTACCAGTTGGAGAGGTCGTCGATGAACCGCTCCGCCTGCCGCATGAGCGCGGCCACGTTGTATTCGGTGAGCGAAGTGTGGGCCGCAGCGATCAGCGACTGGAGACGCGCCAGGATCCAGCGGTCGAGGTCGGAGCGCTCGGCGATCGGCGGCGCCGGCGATTTGGGATCGAAACCGTCAACCTTGGCGTAGGTCACGAAAAAGGCGTAGGTGTTCCACAGGGTGAGCAGCTTGCGCCGCGTCTCGTCGCCGGTCTTCCAGCCGAATTTGAGGTTGTTGAAGGGGTTGTGAGAGGCGAAGATCCAGCGCATCACGTCGACGCCCATCTTCTCGGCGGCGTCTTCGAACCAGATGGCATTGCCCGAGCTCTTGTGCATTTCTTCGCCGTTTTCGTCCTTGACCAGGGCGTGGCCCAGGACGCACTTGAAGGGCTCGCGGTTCTCCATCACCGTGCTCATGGCGAGCATCGAGTAGAACCAGTTGCGGAACTGCCCGGGGAAGCACTCGGTGATGAACTCGGGCGGGAACCACTTCTCCCAGTACTCGCGATCCTTGCGGTAGTTCATCGTTGAATAAGGCACGATCCCGGCATCGAGCCAGGGATTGCCCACATCCGGGATGCGGCTCACCGTCTCGCCGCACTTGGCACAGGCGATCTTGACGGCGTCGATCCAGGGACGGTGGGGGGAGTGCCCCTCGAACTGCTCCCAGCCTTCGACGGCCCGCTCTTTGAGCTCGTCCTCGCTGCCGAGGATCTCGAAGTGGCCGCAAGCGCACTCGAAGATCGGCAGGGCCAGGCCCCAGTAGCGCTTCTTGGAGATACACCAGTCGCTCATGTTGCGCAGCCAGTCGAGCTCGCGCTCGAGGCCGAAGGAGGGCAGCCAGCGGATCTTGCGGGCCACGTCCATGATCTGGTGTCGCAGGGCGTCCATGCTGATGAACCACTCGTCCACGAGACGGAAGACGAGCTCCGACGAACAGCGCCAGCATACGGGGTAGCGGTGCTCGATGGTCGTTTTACGGTAGAGGATGCCGCGTTTCTTGAGGTCGGCGAGGATATCGGGGGTCACGTCTTCCACGTTGCGCCCGGTGAGCCAGCCGAAACCCTCGATGTAAACCCCCGTCTCGTCGAGGGGTGCGATCGACGGCAGGCCTTCCTCCTTGCCGAGCAGGTAGTCTTCCTTGCCGCAGCCGGGAGCGCAGTGGACGATCCCGGTTCCGTCCTCTTCCGACACCTCGTCCCAGGCGACGACGCGGTGCGCTTCGGGATGCTGGGCCTCGAAGTGATCGTAGGGGCCCTCGTAGCGCCAACCAACGAGAGCCTGGCCGGGAAGCTCTTCCAGAACCTCGACGTCGCCCTGGAGCATCTCGCGCCGCGCCTTGCCCAGATAGAAGATCTCCTCACCCTGGCGCACCTTGAGATAGGTGTGCTCGGGGTGCACCGCGGCGGCCACGTTGGAGGTGAGGGTCCAGGGCGTGGTGGTCCACACGAGCAGGGATTCACCCGGCCGGTCCTTCACGGGGAAGCGCACGGTGATGCTGGGGTGCTTGAGCATGCGATAGCCTTCGGTGGCGATCTCGTGCTCGGAGAGCGCCGTGCCGCAGCGGCGGCACCAGGGCATCACGTCGTCCCCTTTATAGATCCAGCCCTTGTCGTGGCACTTGCGCAGGAAGCTCCAGATCGTGAAGTTGTTCTCGTCCGACATGGTGTAGTAGGAGTTGTTCCAGTCCATCCAGTAGCCCAGCCGGACCGACTGATCAGACTGGATTTTGGAGTACTTCTCCACCCGTTGCTTGCACTTCTCCACGAAGCGCGCAATTCCGTACTCCTCGATGTCGCGTTTGGACTTGAAACCGAGCTCCTTCTCCACCTCCACCTCGACCCACAGCCCTTGGCAGTCGAAGCCGTTCTGGTAGCGCTGATCGCGGCCCATCATGGCATTGTAGCGCTGGAAGAGGTCCTTGTAGGTGCGGCCCCAGGCGTGGTGAACCCCCATGGGATTGTTGGCGGTGATCGGGCCGTCGAGAAAGGAGAAGCGCTCCCGTCCTTTGTTCTGCTCGACGAGCTTCTCGAAGATGGAACGATCCTTCCAGAAGTCCAGGATTTCGTGCTCCATCGCGATAAAGGAGGTGTTCTTGTCAACCTCTTTGAACATGGGACGTTCGCTCCCTATCCGTCTGCTTGCGCGATCAGCCGGGAATGCCGGTTCTCAACGGCGGCATGTGTCATGACGAGTCGACAGAATGCGCCATTTTAAAAAGATGAGAAAATAAGGCTTTCCGCTCGGTTTTGCAAGGCAAAGTTGGTGGTCACGGCCCTCTCGAGGGAAGGGTTGTCGATCATCCTTCGAGGCCGCTCGCTGGTGAAAAAAAAGCCACCGCCGATGCGGTGGCTCCCAGACTTTTCGTCCCCTCAGGAATCAGATCCCGTGAGGAGCATCGAACTTACGTTTCTTTGATCCTTTTCTCTCTACTCTCCTCGACGCGTCTTTCGCGGGTGGGATGGCTGCATCCCTTCGTGGCGCGCTGTCCCGCGTTGCAGCAGCGTCTTGGCTCTTCTTCGGCCGTTTGGGGTTGTTTGGCGTGGAAAAGTTTTTCTTTTTTGATCGATCCAGGCTCTCGCGCTTCCCAGGCCAGGGAAGCGGCGGTGTGTGAAGAGATCTCTGAAAAAAAAAGAAGCGTTCTCATCAAAGAATCTGCACGATAAGAACGCAGGACGATTAACGAGGAGGATGGGCCGAAAGCGAGGAGCACACCTTGTGAAGATTGATTCTGTCGATCACTCGACCGGTCCTTTGAACCCGAACTGTCGAGGTCAGATACCTGGAACCGTATCACCGATGATCCTGCCCTTGAAACGGTTACCCCTGGTGGGGAGGTGGTGGCGGAGCAGCGCGCCGCAACGCGGATTCAAGATGATTGCCAGGCGCGGTCTGTCGTTCCTGCTCCAGGCCGGCTTTGTTATGTTGCTTTGCTGCTGGCTCGTCGGGCAGATCACACGTGATCGTAACCTCTTGACAGGACTCCTCTTCTATATTCCGGCTCCTTGCGTCCTCGGCGCCGGGCTGGCCGCGGGGTTGCACGCGCTCTACCGCCGCAAGGGTCGGCCGGCGGTCTTCTTTCTCCTGGGCTGCCTGCTGCCGCTCTACGTGGTCGCCGATGTCGACAATCAATGGGCGCCCCCGGCGATAGCGGCGCCGAGCGAGGGGCTATCGCTACGCCTGATCCACTGGAACATCGCCTGGGGCTGGAAGGGCTGGGAAGTCGTTTCGCAGCAGTTGGAGGACTACAACGCCGACATCCAGATCCTGTCCGAGGTCCCGCAGAGGATCACCGAGGGGTTTGTCGCCGCTCGCACCGATTCCGAGCGCGATGTCGAGGTCTTCGCGCCGATGATCGCCGTGTCGCGCGGCCAGCTCGGCGAGTTCCGTTGGCTGCTGCGTGCGAGAGATCTCCACATCGGCCTGTTCCCGTGGACGATCGAGGGCCAAACGGTGCACATCATGGCGGTCGATCTGCCCTCGGATCCGCTCGCGGTTCGGGAGGAGTCGCTCGGTAAGCTCCTGGCACTCATGGAAGAGCACGCGCCCGATCTCGTGGTGGGCGACTTCAACGCCCCCCGCAGATCGCGGGCCATCTCGCCCCTGCCGGCAGGTTATGTCCACGCCTACGAGGCCGCCGGTTCAGGGTGGTCCTATACCTGGCCCTCACCGGTGCCCGTCCTGGCGATCGACCAGTGCATCGTGAGCGATCGCCTCGAACCCCAGCAATACCGCCTCATCTCCTCCTTGCACAGCGATCACTGCATGCAGGTGTTCGATTTTCGTGTGCCCTACAAAGGAACTGACACCGCTTTGAAGCGCTGACCCGTGCCGCCCCCCGGCGTGTGGTCGCGAGAGCCGAGAAGGGGACACTCCCTTTTTGGGCCCTCGTTGGCTCGAATGTGGGTGGCTCTAACTAATTTGGAAACTGAATCTTAACGCCGGTTGGCATTCACTGCGCAGGGGTCACCATCCGGAAGGCGTCGTGTTCCACCGAGATCGTCCCGCTGCGGCCTTCGGCGGGGTCTCCATCGACCTGGAACCAGTGGGGACGGCGGGTTCGATACTGGATATCGCGGGCGCGAAACGCCTTGAGCCAGGGCCCCCTGGAGAGTCTCCCCCGGAACACGTTGATCAACCCGCACACAGCTCCCGCCCACCCTGGCTGCGTCCAGCAGAACACGTCCAGGAAACCATCGTGCAGGTCGGCATCCGGCGCAGTGATGAAGTCACCGGCGTAGCGGCTGGCGTTCGAGAAGACGGCAAAGGTGGCTGAGATCGGCTCCTCGCCTTCGGACGCAAAAATCTCGATCGGTTCGGGCCTGTAGAAGGGCAAACCCAGAAGCCCGGTCAAGACATAGGCGAAACGGCCGAATACCCGCTTCATGCGCAACGACGTGTGGCGCACCGTGAATCCGTCATAACCGTAGCTGGCCATGATCAGGAAACCGAGATCACCGAGCCGACCCAGATCATACGAGAGGGGTCTACCCGTCAAAAAGGCCAGCGTGGCGGCCAGCGGATCGAGAGGCAGCCCCAGCTCGCGGGCAAAGACATTGGTCGTGCCCAGCGGAATGAGCCCGAGAAGAAGATCCTGGCCGACGGTGGCGTTGAGGACCTCGCTGATCGTCCCGTCGCCGCCGGCGATGAGAACGGCATCTGTGTTCCCTACGGCCTCGGCTGCATATTGCGCCGGGTCACCGGCCTTGCGGGAGACTACGATCTCCACGTCGTAACCCTCTCGCTCGAGCATCTGGCCGATGCGTGGAACGCACCGTTTCACCAGCAACGGCCGGGATATCGGGTTGACGATCATCACGGCTCTTTTCATCCCCGGTCCCCGGTCCCCCCGTGATCGTGATCATGGTCATGGTCGTCCTTCTTCTTGTCCATCTCGATCGGCTCGAGCTCCTCGACGTCTTGACCGCTGCCGACCTCGATGAGCGTCTTGAGCGCTTTGAGCTCCTCGTCGTCGAGATCGGCCGCGAGCGCTTTGGCGCAATAGACCGCCGCATCCTCGACACGCCCCGTGTCGTTGCAGCAGATCGCCAGGTGTTTGTAGAGCCCTTCGCGATCAGGTTCCAGCTCCAAAATTCGCTCGAAATGTTGGAGTGCTTCCTCCTTGCGGTCGGCTCCCATGGCACAGATTCCGGCGTAGAAGAGGGCGTCCAGGTGGCTGGGATCGGCAGCCACAACCGCTTGAAAATGGGAGAGTGCTTCGGCGTAGTCGAGCAGGAGAAAGCAGACGTATCCCAGATCGTAGCGCAGCACGGGATCGGCCGGTTCGGCACCGGCCACGGCGGTGATCGTCTCGAAGGCCACCTGGAGCTCGTCCTCGTTGATCAGGAGCGGCATGAGCGAGGCCAGGATCCGCCGGCCTATCGCGGTCTGAGGATAAACTTCGAAAGCCCGGCGGTAGGCGTCCACCTCCTGTCTGAACAGATCCCAGTCGAGATCGTGCTCGTCCTCGATGTCGAAGACGTAGCGGCGATGGATCGCTTGTCCGTCCAGCACGGCGCGCCGGGCTTTACGCATGGCCTCCTCATCGGCGATCTCGCGACCGCCGCTGATGCCGCGCAAGGAGCTTACCGGCAGCCATCGCAGCAGTTCGTCTACCGTCGACCAGCCGGAGGCCTCTCCGGAAAGCTTCCCGGGAACCAGGGGCCAGCGGGCTGAAGCCGGTGTAAACGTCTCCTCGATGAAGCGCATCGCCTGCGGGTCGGCGAGCAGATACTCGGCCAGCTCGGTCACCGAACGGATCGGAGATTCGATCTGGCCGACGCTTGCCACGACCTCACCGAGGCGCCTTTCGGCGTTTTCCATGCCGATCAGGCCTTCTCCTCTGAATCCCAGCAAGAGCAGGAACGGCGGCAGCAGCCCGTCCTCGACGAGCCAGAGGGACGGCTTGTCGAACGTGCCGGCGAAGGCCGCGGCGATGCTGGTCGCAGCCCCGGCTTCGAGATGGGTGGTATCGAGATAGAGCCAGAACACTCCGCGATCCGCCAGCCGGTCGTGCACGATCGCAAAGACTTCGCGCGAGAGATGCCCCCGCGCGGCGGCAATCAGCGGGTAGCGCGGAAGGAAGAGGATGTTCTCGTAACGTTCCTCCAGACCCAGCAGGGAGGCGGCCACCAAGCGTCCCTTGGAAGCCAGGTTCGGCGCCGCGGTCGCGCGGCCCACGAAATCGGCGACCACGGCGTGCGCCGGCTCCAGCATGGGGATCGATTCGAGCGCGGCGAAGCTGCGAGCGGCGGCATCCCCTTGCCCCGCCGAAGTCTTCGGATTACCGATCGCTTCGGTCACCAGGGGAGCCATGAAAGGCGCCAGCGGTCCCACTACCAGACAACGTCCTTGCATGCCGAGGATCCGCGGCAAACGGGCCGTCAGCTCGGCAACCTCCGTGAAGCCCCGGGCATTGAAGGCATAGCCGGCATCGATGCGCACCGTGGCCAGGTCGTCGACGGAGGTGGTAACCCGCAGATCATGAGCAGAGGAGGGTTCGAAGAGCAGGAGATCCTTCTCGCCGGAAATCGGGAGATCGGGATACTCGTGGTGCTCGAACCTGCGGACCTCTTGGACCGTCACCCACAGCAGGCCGAGGACACCCAGCACGACGGCGATCCTCCAGCCCACCGGGAGGAAGTGGCCCCCGGCGAGCACGGCGCGGCCGCCGAAGAAAACGGCCGCCGCCGCGGCGAGCAGGCAGGCCTGGATCACGAGCGACGCCGAGGAGCCGGTCCACGGCAGGGGACCGGCTCCGAGAAGAATCCCGGCGGCCAGGCCGAAGAGGAACGCGCGCCAAGCCCCGCGCAGCCCGGCCATAGCCCATCCCGCAGTGAACGAAGGAATAGCGAGCAGCGCCAGATAGAGGGGGATCTCCTCTCTGAGGAAAGAAAAATACTCACCCCTCAGATTGCCGATGTATCGCTTGAAGCCGCCGAACTCCACCATGTTCTGGGTGAACGCCAGCTCACGGCCGAGCAGCAGGAGACCGAATCCAAAAGCCACTGTCCCCAGCAAGGCGAATCCCCTGCGCCAGGAGGAGCCGGAGGAGAAGACCACCATCGGAAAGAGCACCCCCAGAACGGCGCCGAAGACGATCGAGCCGAAGAGGATCAGATCGGTACCGGGTGTGAGGGGGGTCATTTGCAGCAGGACCTTGCGCGTTACGGGGTAAACCGCCGCCACAGCGGCACCCATGAAGAAAGCGCCGAACGTTGTCGCGCCCGGATCGATCGGCAGCCACCTGTAGGGGGCGCGCCGGTGTGTGCCCTGCGATCCGCCGCCATCTTCGGCGCCACCAGGCCCGGGCCCGGGTCCCGCAGCGGACAGGGTCGCCTTCCCGCGGCCTGCGCGCGATGCAGGCGCGAGGATGTACCGTAGGCCGAGCAGCAGAAGGGAGGCCATGAGGATCGCACCCAGCAGGATGTCCAGCCGGAGCCGCCCTTCGACCAGGAGCGCATAAACGATACGCGATACGCCGGTTCCGAGAAGCGCACCCAGCACAGGGCTCAGGCCGGTGACCCGGCAGCCGGGCGACCAGGGAGCCAGCAGCATACCCACAAAAAAGAAGGCGATCGCGGCCGGAAGCGCGAGGAGCACGAAGAGCACCAGGCCTGTCCCGGGATTCAGACGGAGCATTCCCTCATAAGCGAGGGGCAGCAGATAAAAGCTCGCGCAGGCCACGGCGGTCACGAGCAGCGCCTGGAACCAGGAGGGCTTCGGTCCCCGGCTGAAGCCGAGGGCGAACCCCGCCAGGGCTCCGCAGGCGAAGGCGTTCGCGGCGGCGCCTGTGAAAAACACCTCCACCGCGGGACACGCGGCCTGGAGGACCGTGACGTGCATCGAGAAGAGCAGGAACGCAAGCAGGAAGAATACGCCCGGCTTGACGCTGCGTCGCTCCGCAGCTCCCGAGGGGCGCGCGGCCTTCGATCCCTCTTTCCTGGCGACGGGTTGTGTTGCTCCATTTTCGTCTGTGGCGGTCACTTTCTTTCCTCCTCGGTCTTGTGGGCCCAGGCGCCGCGAAAGACCTCGACGGCATCGCCGGCCAGCCAGGCAGGACCATCTTTGTCCCAGCGTACGGTCACCTCTCCGCCGGGTAAACGTACCGTAATCAGATCACCGCGTGTCAACAAATTCTTGACCGTCGCAGCCGTCACCGCCGCCACCGCGCCGGTGCCGCAGGCCTGGGTTTCGCCGACACCCCGCTCCCAGACGCGGACGGTGATCGAGCGCGCTTCGTCGATCCGTACGAACTCCACGTTGGTCCGGTTGGGAAAGATCGAATCGCGCTCGATGATCGGAGCCACGTGCTCCAGGACGATCGTGGCGGGATCATCGACGAAGACCACAAAGTGCGGATTGCCGACAGAGATCCGCAAACCCCACCAGCAGTAATCCCCGGCCAAAACCATCTCCTCCCGGTCGGGCCGCGCCCGCTCGACCAGGGGCGTTCCCATCTCCACCTCGGCGCCGTTGACCCGTCTCTTCCCGTCGTCAGCAAAGGAGAGTCGCACCGTGCGGACGCCGGTCATCGTGTCGAGGGTGACCTCTTCGCGCAGCGCCAGCCCATCATCGAAGAGCAGCTTGGCGGCGCAGCGGATCCCGTTGCCGCACATCTCGGCCTCGCTGCCATCGGGATTGAAGATCCGCATGCGAGCATCGGCGATCGGCGAGGGGAGCAGCAGGATGAGCCCGTCCGATCCGATACCGGTGTGACGCGAACTCACCTCCCGCGCCAGAACCACCGGATCGGTGACCGCCGCCTCGAAGGCCGTGACGAAGACGTAATCGTTGCTCGTTCCGTGCATCTTGACGAATTTCATCGCGCCTCCTGCTGCGAGGTCAGGTCACAATAACTCTGTGTACGTGAACCTGCATCGTTTCGCTTCTTCTACCTAACAAGCTTGGATCCTCTGACTTCGTGCTCTTCGTGCACTTCGTGGTTTAGTCGGTTTTGGATTGCACCACGAAGATTGAAGAAAAGTGGAATATACGTGCTTTCACAATAACAAGCTTCGCAGCAGCTCTCAGGTGAGCCTGTTAGTTCCTTGGAGACTCTGGCGTACGCGCCAGGCATGGACGTCTACCTGATACCATCCTGACAGGCCATCCGTAGCCGTCGACATCGAAATCGATATTGAAATCGAATCCAAGAGCCACGAACGCTCGGTTCCGCGTCACGGCCACGCCGGCGCTGCGGGCTGCTCACCACGCTGCCGCTGCTAACACGAAACGGGACACTGCAGCCGCAAAGGGCGCAAAGGGCGCTGCTGTTGCTGACGGGTGCGGCAATGCAGTGTCCCATGCTGAGGGATGGGCTGTCTGAGAAAGTTATTTCTTCTCTGAACCCTTGTTCGTCGAGCTGCCTCTGCACGTGGATTTTAGTCGCCCGGGGAAACTGGCGCCCGCACCACCCTCGCCGAAGGCCTCCAGCGCGGCGACTTCCTCGTCGCCCAAGCCCGAGAGCTCATAGATGAGCAGGTCGATCATCCGTTCGATTCTTTCGATCCGCTCGGCCGAAACTCGGCTCCCGGCGGCGGCGCATCGATCCGGCGCTGCGCCGGCCGCCACCCGTTCGCGCGCGAGGAGATCGATGAGCGCGAAGATCACCTCCAGGTCGGGTGCCCCCAGCCGCCGCATCATGCCCTTCCGCAGCGACCTTGTCGACACCTGGAGCGATGAATCATCGCTCAGCAAGGCCGGGAGGATCTCGCGGGCGCGCGACCGCGTCCGTTGACGCACCCGTCGCGAAACCGCGCCGGCGGGCCAGAGGATCGGCAGACGCTTGAGATCCTCCACCTCGATCTGCGGCTGCAGCAGCTTGTATCCGGTGAACATGGCGAAGAGATAGAAGTTGAGCAGCCTCGAGTTGAGCTGGGCCAGGACGAGATAGCCGTCATCGGGGATCGTGTCGAGCATGATCCCGTACACCGACTGGGGAAAGACAAACCCGCGGCGATCGAGCGCCGCAACGAGCTTCTGTGTGCTCTTCTGCACTATGATCTTCGGCCGTTGGTAGCGGCGCAGGTCTTTGTGGATCCTCCCCTGCGGGATCGAAAGGGCGCCGCTCGCGGCCCTCTTGATGGTGTAACGAGCGATGCTCTCACCCCCGATGAGGGCCGGCATCCTGTCCTCTGCGCCGGATTCACCGGCGAGGCCTCTGAGAGCCTGCTTGCCGATCTCCTCACCCCGGAAGATCGCGCCCCTCGATCCCACGAGCTCTGGCAGCGAACGGATGGCAACCCCCTCGCAGCGCAAGCGCGGCCGCACCGGATCGAGGAGGCCGACGATGCGGCGGCCCGGGCCGGCGAGAAGATAGCGGAACTCCGTCTCGGCAGCGCGCGCGAAGAGCTCGCGGAGCACCCGATGGGCGCCGCTTCCGTCGCCGCGCCGGCGGGTGGGGGTGGGGGTCGAGGTAGAGGGCCGCCGCGTATGATCGAAGCCCTGATCGAGCTCTGTGCGCAAAAAAGCTTCGCCTGCCGCCCGGTTCTTCAGGCGCCAAACGGTGATCGTGCCGTCGTGTTCAGCGCAGGAATCGATCCGCTGTAAACCTTCTCGCGCGCAGGCCACACCGGCTGTGCTCCCGACATGCGCCTCGAGCGCTAGCGCCGGCCGGCCGGCAATGAAGATTACGTTGGCAACACTGGCGCCCTCAAAGAGGCTGTAGGCGTGAACCAGGGTTTCGAGATCGACCTCACCTAGCAAACGCTCGCGGGCCTGCCGTGCGTTCCCGCGGCAAAGCAGCGGATCGGGCACCACGAAGCTCACCCTGCCGCCACGCGCCAGGTATTTCTTCGAGACGAACTTCTCGATGAACAACAGATACAGATCGTTCTGTCCGAACCGCTGCCGCGAGGCCGCCAGGAATGAACGTGGTGTGTTCTTCTGGGCCACGTAAGGCGGGTTACCTACGATGACGTCGAAGCCGGCCGATCCGGAGCCATCGGGAACCACCCTCGCGGCGCGCGGCGCATTCACCCGGCTCAGGGAGCTTCGCGGCTCCCCGTCGGCCAGGGCATCGCCTTCGCAAAGATTCAACCGGCAGGCGTTGTCCTGCTCTACGGTGTAGAGACCGAGCAGACAACGTGCCGCTCGCAGCGCGAAGGCGTTGCGCTCGATGCCGAAAAGACAGCGCGCAGCGACCTGGCGGCGCAGAGCGAGCTCGGCGCCACGCGTCGCTGGATCACCGTCCCGTACGAGGTACTCCGCCGCGGCGAGCAGGAATCGCCCCGTTCCCGCGGCGGGATCGAAGACCCGGATCTTCAGCGGATCGGTCCCTTCGCAACGGCGGCGATCGATCTGCGGCGCGAGGCAGGATGCGGTCATGTAGGCCGCTACCTCGTAGGGTGTGAAGAATATACCCCCCTCCTTGCGCCGGCGCCGCGTCGTTGCCACCTGGAATCGCGACGGCAGGCGCTCGATCTCGAGATCCATCAACGATTCAGCGCAAGTTGCGAAGGCAAAGAGACTTTTCGCCGTGTAGAGCCCGTGGCCGCCGGTTTCCGGAGGATCGGGGAGGAGTTCTACGATCCGATCGCAGCCGGGAGTACGGCTGCCAAGTGAGCAGGGTAAGAGCGCCCATTTGCGGTAGAGCGCCTCGAGCACGCAGTCGCGGGCCGCGGCCTGGCGCGCTGCAAGGGTCGCATCCTGGGACGCGCAGGGAGGATGTCCAGCGGCATCGAGCACCGCTGAAGGCTGCGCCTCCATGGCGGCGAGCGCTTCCAGCAGCGCATGCTCGATCTGCTTGCCCCAACCTCTCGAAGACGACATCCACCGACTTTCATTCAGCGGGGATCGATCGATTCACGCAGCCGCGCCGGCGCGGCTGCGCCTGCAGACTCCATCGCTCGCGAGCAATAAGAGCGCTGTTGACATCGACGGTCCCCAAAGCTATCTAGAGCGTATTCAGCGGCTATCACAACACTCGACCTGTCAAAACATTATAGCGTCCACCCTGGACGGTCGAAAGGGATGAGGCCATGCGCGAAGCGATGCTGTACGACAAACTGAGCGACGCCCGGGTGCGCTGCCATCTCTGCCGCCACAGTTGTGTGATCTCGGAGGGTCACACCGGCATCTGCGCCGTGCGACGCAACGAGGGCGGCCGGCTCACAACCCTGGTCTTCGACAAGGTGGCGGCCCTCGGTGCCGACCCGATCGAGAAGAAGCCGCTCTTCCACTTCTATCCCGGATCGCTGGCCCTCTCGGTGGCCACGATGGGCTGCAACTTCGCCTGTCTGCACTGCCAAAACGCAGGCCTGTCCGCAACACCGGCGCAGACCGGAACCATCGAAGGCCGCCGCCTGTCGCCGGCAAAAATCGTTGCCGAGGCGGTGACCAAGGGATGCCGAAGCATCTCCTACACCTATTCGGAACCGACGATCTTCGCCGAGCTGGCCCTGGAGACGGCGCGCCTGGCCCACGACCGGGGCATTGCCAACAATTTCGTGACCAACGGCTACCAGAGCCCTGAGCTGATCGACGCCATGGAGGGGCTCATCGACGCCGCCAACATCGATCTCAAGTCGTTCGCGCCCACATTCTACCGCGATGTCTGCGGGGCCAAGCTGGACGGGGTGCTCGACACCATCACCCGCTTGTTCCGCGCCGGCACCTGGCTGGAGATCACCACCCTGATCATTCCGACCCACAACGACTCCGACGAGGAGCTGCGGCAGATCGCCGGCTTCATCGCCGGAATCGATGAGAACATCCCCTGGCATGTGAGCCGCTTTCATCCCACACACCTCATGCGCAACGTTCCCGCCACACCTCCGTCGACCCTCTTCCGAGCCAAGCAGATCGGCCATGCCGAAGGGCTGCAGCATGTCTACACCGGCAACATTCCAGGTCGGGGCGGCGAAAACACCGACTGCCCCGGTTGCCAGGCACTGCTGATCGAGCGGCAAGGCTTCTACGTGTCTAAAAACCGGCTCGTCGGGGGGCGCTGCCCCGACTGTAATCACTCCATAGCGGGCGTTTTCGAGCCGTCCTGATCGGCCGTGCTTGGTGCGAATGCCCGGTTCGACGGGTGAGCCGGAATCGCCCGGCTTGCCGGTGCCGCTCTCAAGCACTCCCGCCGTCCGATACGAGCCGCGGCTCCTGCGAGGGATCGATCCTGAGGCCCCGTAGGAACTCGGCGCCTGTAACCGGGTTCTTGCCCTGGCGCTGGACCTTGACGATCTCCAGCTCACCCTGACCGCAGGCCACGACGAAGGGTCCCCCGCGGTCCAGGATCGTGCCGGGAGGCCGGTCGAGCGGGGCCGCCGCCACGCGCGGAGTGGTTTCGAGCACGTTGAGGCGCAGAGCGCCTTGACCGCGGCCCGGGGAAGGGCTGGGAGAGGTGCCGAGAAAAGTGTACGCCTTCGGCCAGGGCGACATGGCCCGCACCAGGCGATCCACGCTCTCCGCCGGAACGTTCCAGTCGATGAGGCCGTCATCCTTTTTGAGTCGGAACGCCTTGACCACTTGGGACTCGTCCTGCACCACTGCCTCGACGGTCCCCTTCTCGAGTCGATCGAGCACCGCCAGGGTCAGCCCGGCGGCCGCTTCGGAGAGGCGCTGCGCGAGCTCGCCGGCCGTCTCGCGCTCGCCCACGGCGACCCTGAGCTGGCCGAGAATATCGCCGGAGTCCATACGCGGCGCCACGCGGATGATGGAAACCCCGCCATGCGTGTCGCCGTTGAGGATCGTGTTGGGGATCGGCGCTGCGCCCCGGTAGCGGGGCAGCAGGGAGGGATGGATGTTGATCCCACGGTGGGGGGCGAGATCCAGGAAGGCTTCGGAGATCTTGACGGCGTAGGAGACCACGAGCATGACCTTCGGAGCAAACTCGCTGGCGATGGCCTGGCCTTCGGGTCCGTTGACGTCTGCCGGCTGCAGCACCTCGAGCTCCAGATCGAGAGCCGCCTGCTTGATCGGCGAGGCCACGAGCCGCCGGCCGCGGCCGGCCCGGCTGTCTGGTTTGGTGACCACCACCGGCTCGTGACGGCTCTCAGCGGCGATCGCTTTCAAGGTGGGGATCCCGAAATCGGATGTTCCCAGGAACAAGATTTTCATGCGCAGACGGTCCTTTGCGGCGCTGTGATGAATCGAAGCGGTGAGAGCAGCTCGTGCTGAAACGAGCCACCCGTGCGTGGCCGGGAGCAAGGCGCGGCGAGAGCCGGCGATCGGCAAACCGGATCGCAGCGCGGGTTCAGCCCGAGGCGCCGCCTTCCTCGGATGCGGCTTCCTCGGCCGGCTTGTGCGCGGGACGCCGGAACACCGGAGCGGGGAGATCGGCGGCATCGGCAACATCGGACCCGTCGAAGGCATCGGAGATCGTAGACTCCCCGGCAACAACGTCGCCGGCGTCTGGAGTCTCCTCTTCCTTCGGTGAGCTCGCCGCGGCCAGCGCCTCGCCCGCCGCCCGGTCCTGCTCGTCGACCTGAACCTTTTCGCGCCAGAGTGCCTCGGACTCCGAGTCGTCTTCGTCCAGGAGCAGTGCATCGAGATTGCGCGGTGTGAACTCGGCGAGCTGCTCGCGATCGACCTCGAGCTCGACTTCGAGCTCACCGGTCGATTCCGGCTGAATCAGCTTCACCACCGACAGCCGCGTCAGCTCGAGCAGCCCGACGAACAGGCCGATCGCGTCGTGCAAGGTCTGCACACTCTCGACGAGAGTCCGCAGAGTCAGCTTGCCGCTCTTTTCGAGTGCCGCGAGGATCTCTTCGATGTATGCGGAGATCGGCTTTTCCGAGTGGACGATGGTCGTTCCCCACCCGCCGCCGGTGTCGTCGAGGATCCTGGTAAAGGCCTTGACCAGGTCCCAGAGGCTCACCTCGTCGAGGGGCAGCTCGGCCTCGGAGGCCACGGGCTCCTGGGAGAGAGGACGCCCCTGCCGGCGCGACTGATCGCGAGCGCGCTCGCCCAGCTCGCGGGAGATGATCTTATATTTCTTGTACTCCAGAAGCTGCAGCACGAGCTCGTCGCGCGGATCGATCTCCTCCTCCAGATCGACCTCTTCCGTGGGCAGCAGCATCCGTGATTTGATCACCATGAGCGTGGCAGACATGACGAGGAAGTCTCCGGAGACCTCCATGTTCTCCTCCCGCATGGCCTGCAGATACTGCATGTATTGATCCACGATCTTGGCGATCGGGATGTCATAGATATCGACCTCCTCCTTGCTGATCAGGTAGAGGAGCAGATCCAGAGGCCCGTTGAAAACCTCCAGATTGATTTTGTAAGCATTGTTCATGTACACCATCCGGGTTAACGGCGCTGGTCACTGCCCATCTTCGGCCTCCCCGATCGAGAAGTCTCGGCGCCTTCAACACTGCAGATTACGGATTGTGTTGCAGATCGTCAAGCCGCAGCGCAGGCATAGTTCGATCCTTTGTTTCCACCCTTGGCTGCCCTGTGCTTGAATTGGATCGAACCCTTTATTAATCTCAATCGAGCTCGAGTGTTGAAAAAAACTCCGCCGAACAGGCGTCGAGGAAGGCTCGGATCATGAAAGACGTCAGCATCAGCTCCCTGGCCCGAGAAGCCGCTCACGTGCTCGAGACCGAGGCGCAGGCGCTCGCTGCGCTGGGCGCGGAGGCAGAAGAGTCGGTGGCGGCAGCGGCCCAGAAGATCCTCGCCTGCGAGGGACGCGTTGTGGTCACGGGGATGGGCAAAGCCGGGCTCGTGGGCCGCAAGATCTCGGCCACCCTCGCCAGCACCGGCACGCCGTCGCTCTTCATGCACGCTGCCGAGGCGCTCCACGGTGATCTGGGCCGCGTCAAACGCGAGGACCTGATTCTGGCCCTTTCCAACAGCGGCACCACCGCCGAGGTCGTGGGGCTCGTAGGCCCTATCAAAAAGATCGGCGCCGGCCTGATCTGCATCACCAGCAATGCCCACTCGGACCTGGCGCGCTACAGCAACATCGCCATCTGCTACGGCAGCGTCGTCGAAGCCTGTCCCCTGGGCCTCGCTCCCACGACGAGCACCACCGTCATGCTGGCGCTGGGCGACGCCTTGGCCATGGCTGTTTTGAGCCATCGGGGTTTCTCCAAGGAGGAGTTCGCGCTCTTTCACCCGGCCGGCGATCTGGGACGCCGGCTACTCAAGGTGGAAGAGGTCATGCGGAGCGGCGAGCAGAATCCGGTGGTTCACGAGGGACAGACCGTTGTGGAGGCCATGTCGGTCATGACCCATACTCCGGGCCGGCCCGGGGCGGTGTCGGTGGTGGACGAAAACCAGCAGATCGTGGGTTTCTATACCGACGGCGACCTGCGGCGCAGCATCAAAAACGCTCTCGTTCAGAAGGACTTCTCCTTCCTGGAGAAGCCGATCTCTTCGGTCATGACGCGCAATCTGCTCTCGATCAAGACGGGGTGCCTGGCTGGTGAAGGGCTGCGCATTTTGAGAGAAAAGCGGATCGACCAGATCCCGGTCGTCGATGAGGACAATCGCCCCATCGGGCTGCTGGACGTTCAGGATCTGCTTTCGGTGAGGATCGTCTGAGAATTCGGCAGCCTGTTTGACGCAGACGGTGATTGCACGACGCCAGGCCGGTGATGGTGGCGGCTATCAAAGGCTTTACGGCCAAGAAGAAGGGCGCGACATTCACGTATGAAACGACTCTTGCTCTTCCTCATCCTCTTTTCCTCGGGCATCGCGGTCCTGATGTTCTTCATCGGCGACGACGATCCCGGACTGCCTCCGGTGATCGAACCTGCTGCGGAATCCGACGACCGGGAAGCGCGCGACGCTCCTCCCGACAGCCCAGATCGCTCAAAGGCGGACGAGCCCAGCGGCAGCTTTGTGAGGGACCTCAAGCTTCCGGTGAGGGAGGAGATCATCGGTGACGACGGGATGCCGCAGGAGGTGCTCGTCGCCCTCATCAAGGCCGGCGAGGTCCGCGACGATCCGGCGCAAAGCGAGGTGCATGCCAAAGAGGTCGACTTCACGCTCTACGACCGCACTACGGCCGAGAAGCCCGTGGCCCGGGGCAGTGCCGATCGGGCCGTGCTCTTCGCTGCCGACAACTCGGCTCAATCGATCCTTCAAACCAGCTTTACCAAGGAGTTTCTGCTGCAGGGCAACGTCGAGATCAGGCTTCTCGATCGGCAGGGGAGGGAGAGCGGAACCTACCTGCTCTCCGATCATCTCATTCTGGCCGAGGACCAGATCAAGGCGCCGCTCGTCTCCCGCGACGGCCGCAAGGGATCTCCCGTGCAGGTGTTCAGCGAGGGGATGGAGATCACGGGACGCGGTATGGTCGCCGACCTGGATCGCGGCTGGTTGCGGTTCGACGAGGATATCCGGATCGACGTCACGCGATTCGAGATTCCGGTCTTCCTCCTGGAGGACGAAGTAGTCGGGACAGGCGGGGGTGGAACCACCGGGTCGAAGAAGCGCAACAGCACCGCGGCCACGGAAGGCGCATCGGGAAACGACGAGCGAGGCAACGGCGATAAGATCGCCGAAAAGGTCACTGTCACCTGTGATGGGCCGTTTACCTTTCAGCAGCGCGAGGAACGGCCGCAATCGGGGAACGGCGACGCAGATCCGCTTCGAGGCGGGGGAACCCTCTCTTTTTTCGACAACATCGTCGTCACCCGTGGGGAGACCACGCTGGACTGCGACGAGTTGGTCATGGAGCTCGGCGAGGACAGCCGGGGACAGGTCGGTCTGGAATCGTTCCACGCCGCATCCCCGGAATCGCAGGTGGTCATCTCGTCACCCGCCGGGCAGGCACGCTGCGGCCGCATCGAATGGCGCAAGGACACGTCGGGCTCCTTCGCCTGGCTGCGGCAGCAGCCGGTTTTCGACAGGTTGGCGATCCCCTCGCTCTCCGGAGGAACTGACGGCGACAGATCGAATCAGCTCTTCCGCCTGACTGCTGGCAACGACGTGTCGGTCAAGGTGATCGAATCTCCGAACGGTGGAAGAGACCGGATCGTGCTCCATTTTCAAGGCGGCGGCGAGCTGAGCCCCAGCGCGGGAACGTCGGCTGACGCCAAATCCTTCTCGGTCACAGGAAAGGAGATCTTTCTGACCTTGCGCGCCGCGGAGCGGACGGCTTCAGCGGACGGAGAGCACCGATCGCTCTATCAGCCGGAAGAAGTGAGGGTTGTAGGTGACGCCATGATCGTCATGGACGGCTTTGTGTCGGCCGAAGAGATCGTCATGAAGATGGAAGGCTCAGCGCCGCAGAGCCCGCGCACGCTGAGCCTCAACGGCCGCGCCGAGGTGGGCCGTGACGATTTCAACCTGCGTTCCGACAACCTCTACGTGAAAATGATTCCCGATCTGGTCTCGGATATCACCACGGATGAGGGATTCATCCTGAACATCACCTTCACAGGATTGGGAGGCGCCGACCAGGCCGGCGGCACGCAAGCCGATGAATCCCGCGCGGAAGGCGGCCATGTTCTGGTGAACGGAGAGGGAACGTTGAGGCTCTGGTGGCCCGAGAACCTGGAGCAGCCGGTCCAGGAAAGCCCGCTGCCCAACCGCAACGGGCGCATCGACGGACCCTACATCATCGACATCGACACCACCCGCGGCGAGCATGCTCACATCACCGGACAGGAACGCTTTCTCCTGACCACCTCGACCTACGAGGGCCGGGCCTACACGATCCTCGAGCTCGGCGGATCGCCCCACCTGGCTCTGACGCGGAGCGGGGAAAAGGTCTATTCCCTCGATTGCAGCCGGGCCAACGTCCACCTCGATCCGTCCAGAACGATCGAGGACGAGCTTGTCGAGGGCGGTGGACCGGCACCGGTGCTGCCGCTGGTCTTCCCGTCGAAGAGTGGATCGAACCTGCCGGAGAGCAGCCGGGTCATCCGTAAAATACAAGCATCCGGTCCCGTTCACCTGTGTTATTTTACCTCCCGAACCAGTCTTGACTGTCATTCGATCTCATGGAACCTGCGGGACGACAGGTTGATCGCCGACGGCGGCGCCGATCCGGTGTCGGTGCTCATGTTCGGACGCATGAGGTTTTCAGGTCGCAGGATTCTCTTGCGGCCCGACCGGGAGGAATTGACCATCCTCAAGCCGGAAGCCCTCTTTTTCCACGACGGGAATCCTCCAGGCCATGGACGCCCGGGGGCTGCGAGTGACGAGTAAGGAGCCGACTCTGAAACCAGCGTGCGATTACACCGATCGGAGAGAGTTTGTCGTCGCTGTACTCGTCGCAGCTCTGTTGGTGCTCGTGCCGGCGCGGTGGGGGGTGGCCCAGGAGGAGCAGACCGGATCGGACACGGTGACCGCTGCTGATCAGCTTGCCGATTTTTCCGTCTTGCAGACCGGCCGGATCCATTCCTTCGTTCAGGACGATACGCGGATCTTTCTCTTTCTGGACGGCGTGCATATCGCCTGGGGCGAGGTCAGGCTCTGGGCGGAGAACGTCGTGGTCTGGTGCGATCGGTCGGAAACCGATCCTCGGCGGATGCTCGGCAGCGAAGAGGGCGGTGGTGGCGACGACTTTCGCTTCGAACCCGCCCTTCCGCCGAGGGGGTTGGCGTCCGATCAGGAAACGATGCGACCGATCGACCGGCAGAGACCACCGGCCGCGGCGGCCAGCGACGATCGGCGGCAGCCACCACCGCCGGTGACGGTGCCCTTTCTGCGCGAAATCTACGCTGAGGGGAACGTGCGGATCGTCTGGACGGCCGATGAAACCATGGCAGGCAGCGCCCTTTACTTCCATATGAAGGAGAACCGCGGCATCGTCATGGATGCCGCGCTGCACAGCACCTTGCCGATCGGAGAGCGGCAGCACCCGCTGCTCTTGCGGGCGGACATCATCCGCCAGGTCTGCGCCGAGTATGCCACGGCAGAGAACGTGCTCGTCTCCACCTGTACCTACGGTGAGCCTCACTACCACGTGCGCGCCGAGCGGCTCGAACTACGCGGGCGCGTTGCAAGCGGCGAGCTCGACGTGGCTCGTCCGGCGTTTGTGGCTCGTGGTGTTCCGCTACCTCTGCCAGGCATGACCTTCGCGCTGGGAGAAGACTGGCCATTGCCGCTGAAGAGAGTAGTTCTGGATCAGTCGTCCAAGTTCGGCGTGAGTCTGCGGACCCTTTGGGGCCGGGACATCGACGAGCTCGGCCGATCGGTCCACGAGCGCTTCGGTCTGGACAAGCCTTTCCGCGGAAGCTGGTTTCTGGATCTCGACATCTACGGGCGGCGCGGGCTGGGTGTGGGGCCGGGTTTGCGCTACAAGGCACCCGGGGCCTACCGAGGTTATCTCAGAAGCTATTATATCGCCGATAAGGCCTCCGAGGATCATCGCACGGGGCCGATCGAAAACGAGGACCGAGGTTGGATTCAGACGCGCAACAGGATCGAGCTACCCGAGTTCTGGCTCTTGGACCTCGAGCTGTCGTACATCTCGGAGAAAAGCTTCCTACTGGAGTATTTCGAAGAGGAGCTGAAAGAGGACAAGGAGCAGGAAACCCTGGCCTATCTGCATCGGGCTCGCGATTCCAACTTCCTGACACTGCTCAGCAAGTTCCGGATCAACGACTTTCAGACCGAAATCGAACGCGCTCCCGAAGCTCACTGGGGTTTGACCCAGATTCCACTCCTCGACCGCGGCGGGCGTCCCAGTTCTGATAACACTCTGCGCTTCCACGACCTCTACTACCGGCACCAGATCACCCTCTCGCAGCTCCGCTATCGTCCCTCGGATCAGCTACCGGACCGCGGCGACCTGCCGACCGATCCTCTCTCACGGGCCGACTACCTGGGAGCCCTCGAAGCTCCGATCAGCGTGGGGTTTTTGAAATTCGTGCCCTTTCTGGAGCAGCGGGCCTCTTTTTATGAGATGACGCGCGTCGATGAGCACAACGACACGCGGTACATCACCGGTGCCGGACTCACCGCCAGTTTTCTGATCAGCAGGGTTTCGGAGACGAAAAACGATTTCTTCAACATCGACGGACTGCGACACGTTCTGGAGCCGACAGTAGGGTACCGCAACAACTTCGAGGTGAACCTCGAACCCCAGGACCTCTATCGATACGACGAGATCGATGACGCCACCGACACGGAAATCATCGATATCGGGCTGCGCCATCGCATGCAGACCCGCGACGGTCATGGCGGCGCAACCACCTTCTTCGAAGGCTTCTATTCTCTGCCGGTTTTCCCTGACAAGCAAAAAAATCCCACCGGCAAACGGCTCGGCAACGCGCGCTTCGACCTCTACTGGAACCCTGATATCTCGATGCCGTACCTGAAAAACATTTTCGTCAACGAGCAAGGCGAGCTAAACATTCATGAGGAGGATCTCGAACGCCTCAAATCCCACCTCGTCCTCAAACCGGAGTCCGATTTTTATTTGCGTGCCTCTCACAGTTGGATCCGGAATCTGCATTCCTTCGTGACGGTGGGAATAGGATGCGTTCTCACACCTAGATGGGAATTGGATTTCGAAACGAGACGGGACCTGGAGTTGCGCGAGTGGATGAGGCAGGCGATCGTCCTGCGCCGCCGGGCACATCAATGGATTTTCGAGTTCGAGGTCGAGCTGGATCGATCGGACCACGAGCGCAGCATATCCCTTTCGGTGATGCCGCTCTCCTTGATGGCAGACCGGGAGTCGAGCAGTTTTTACGACCCTCTGCGTGGTAATTGATCGAAATCGTCGGTCATCGCTCGAGGATCTGTTTCCGGGCCGGTCCAAAATGATTTAGAATGACCGCTATTGCCGGGCATGGCATGCTCGACACGTGAGAGTCTGTAAAACCGCAGGCCAGAAGGGCGGTCCCATGTACATAGCGTTTTTGAATCTCGGCTACACCGAAATCCTACTGATCCTGCTGGTGTCGGTCCTCCTGTTCGGCGGCCGTCTACCCAAGGTGGCCCGCGATATCGGTCGCTGGTTTTTCGATTTCAAAGGGGGGCTCAACAAGCTCAACCGCGAGATCTACGCGCCGCCTCCTCGCGATCCCCCCGAGCATCCCGGCTATTTCGCCGACCCCGAGACACCTCGCTCGACCAGTCCCTATACCGTCGACATGGACTATTCCCTGGACGAGCAATCAGGCGAAACGGCCTACATGCCGCCCGAAGAGGAAGAGGATCGTACAGATTCCGAACCCTCGAAAGAGCCACCCGCCAAGAAGCAGGATCAGAAGGATTCGGAGCAGCGCTAAGGGGTTGCTACAAAAGAAGGTTATCTAGACGTGAGTTTTCGCCTTCGCCGTCGAGACGGTTCGAAGGCTGGGACCTATCGGGATGATTTCGGCATCCCTCTCCCCTATCCCTATCAAATGTCGAGATTGGTCACCTCGAGAGCGTGTTTCTCGATGAATTCACGCCGTTGTTCCACGCCAGGTCCCATAAGGATCGTGAAGATCTTGTCAGCCTCGACCTCGTCCTCCATTTTGACCTCATACAGGGTCCGGCGCTCGGGATCCATCGTCGATTCCCAGAGCTGCTCGGGATTCATCTCGCCCAAACCCTTGTAGCGCTGGATGTCGAGGTCTTTCTGACAGATCTCGAGAACGAATCTGAGCACGTCACGCAAAGAGGCGCAAGGAGTTTCGGTCGAACCCACGGTGAGAACGAATCGGTTGGTTTCGTTTTTTCCGCAGAAGTCATTCCACGAGAATCCTCTCTTCTTGACCTCCTGGAACGCTTTCTCGATATCCATGTACTCATAAAACTCGTAGACAACGAAATCCTTGCCGTCGATCTTGCCCTCAGACCCGATCAGCAGTTCGTCACCCTTTTTGGCTGATTCTGCTTCGAAGAAGGCGTCCAGCTTTTCCAGGGACGAAAAGAATCGTTCTTCACCAGAGGCCGAGATCACTCGGAAGAGCGGCAACAGCTCGTTCTCGCCATTCCTGAGCTGCAGGTATTCTTCGAAATCGAGGCCCCGGCGTTCCTGAGTGATGTGGTGGGAAAACTCTTCGATCGCCACGAGCTCTTTGATCAAATCGAGGAGATCCTGGCCTGATATCTCCTCGTTCTCGGAGGAGACGAGGAGCCTGCTATCATCCATCGTGAGCTCGATCATCGAGGAGCGCAGCATCTTTTCTGAATGGACGTATTTCTCCTTGCGCTTGCGCCTGACCTTGTAGAGCGGCGGTGCGGCGATGAAAATTTTGCCTTCCTTGACGAGCTCCGACATCTGCCGGTAGAAAAAAGTCATGAGCAGGGTCCGAATGTGGGACCCGTCCACGTCGGCATCGGTCATGATGATGACCTTGCCGTAGCGCATCTTGTCGATGGCGAATTCGTCGGAGGTAATGCCCGTACCCAGAGCCGAGATGATCGTCTGGATCTCCTGGTGATTGATCATCTTGTCCAATCGGGCTTTTTCAACGTTGAGAATCTTGCCTCGCAGAGGAAGGATCGCCTGAAAACGCCGGTCTCGGGCCTGTTTCGCCGAACCGCCGGCCGAATCACCCTCGACGAGGAAGAGCTCGGTGGTCTCGCGGTCCTTGCTCTGACAATCGGCCAGCTTTCCGGGGAGGTTGCCGCTCGCCAGCGCGCCCTTGCGGCGGACGAGCTCGCGTTGCTTGCGTGCGGCTTCCCTGGCTCGCATCGCGATGAGGGCCTTTTGAATGATGTTCTTGGCAATCACCGGTTTCTCTTCGAGGATCCGGCTGAGCTCTTCGCCGACGATGTTCTCGACGATACCTTGGATATCGCGATTGCCGAGCTTGATCTTGGTCTGGCTCTCAAATTGAGGTTCAGGTATCTGGATCGAGATGATGGCAGCGAGTCCTTCCCGGAAATCTTCTCCGCTCGGCATCACCTCGTTGGGTTTGACGATGTTTTCGCGCTTTGTGTAGTTGTTGAGCGTTCGGGTGAGCGCCGCCCGGAAACCGGAGAGATGGGTTCCGCCCTCCACCGTGTGGATGCTGTTGACGAAGGAGTACACGTCTTCCCGATAACCGTCGTTGTATTGGAGGGCAATCTCGAAGATTCCGTGTTCGTTCTCCTTGGTGATATGGACGATTTCGTCGTGAATGACGGTCTTGTTCTTGTTGAGCAGTTCGACGAACGCCTTCAGGCCACCGGGATAGTGGAACTCCTCGCTCTTGCCGCGACGTTCGTCCTCGAGCACGATCCGGAGGTTTCTCTCCCCCATCAGGAAGGACAGCTCTCTCAACCTCTTGCAAACTGTGTCGTAGGAGATCTCGGTATCGTCGAAGATCTCCGCGTCCACTTTGAAGGTAATCCGTGTCCCTTGCTTGTCGGTCTTGCCGATCATCTTCAGCTCGGAAGTCTTCACACCCTTGGCGTAGTCCTGGTGATAGATCGTGCCGTCGCGGTAGACCTCGACCTCGAGCCACTCGGAGAGGGCATTCACGCAGGAGACACCGACGCCGTGCAAGCCGCCGGAGACTTTGTAGGTCCCCCGATCGAACTTGCCGCCGGCATGCAGCTTGGTCAAGATGACCTCGAGGGCGGGGATCCCCTCCTCTTTGTGCATATCGACCGGTATCCCGCGGCCGTTGTCTTCGATCGTCACACTGTTGTTGAGATTGATTCGGACCCGGATGAGGTCGCATTCATCGAGGTTGTAAGCCTCGTCGACAGAGTTCTCGACCACTTCGAAGATGCAGCGATGAAGCCCTCGATGCGAGGTATCGCCAATGTACATGGCAGGCCTCTTGCGCACCGCGTCGAGACCTTCCAAGACCTTAATCGCTGTAGCATCATAGACTTGTTCGGGTTTTTGATCGTTCGTCTGATCTGTCATATCTCGCTGTTTTCAAATTCGAATCGAATTTTTTTTATCTGTTTATACTCCAGCTCGTGCAACCGTTGAAGGATTTCGTCACTCCTGAAGGATTCCATCTCGAAAATCAAAGGTTGAGAATCGGCGGAGAGGCGCAGGCAGCCGTTCTGGATTCCCCCGTATTTCAGGTGCCTGAGCTCTTCGGAACTGAGTATGTTCTGGAGTGCCTCTTGGATCTGTCGGTTCTGAATCCGGCCTGCGATAGCCTTACGGGAAAGAACATTGCGGAGGATGTCGCAGAGTTTTTCAGTTTTCCCCCTGATCATGTCACCTTAACTTTTTGACGTGATTGGCATTACGATATTAATCGACTCATCGTTGCCACGAAACAAACCGGCTGACTTGTTGTCCTTGAACTCCATCCTGAATTCTTTGTCATCGAGCATCCGAAGATAATCCAAGATGAAGTCCGGATTATACGTTATTTCGAACGAATTGTCTTCGAATTCGATGGGAATCTCGATTTCGGCCTCGCCGACACCTTCATGACGCGAGGAGATGGTCAGGAGCCCCTGCGAAAAGGCCAGCCGTACGGCCCGTGCTTCGTCTCCAGCGGTAATCGAAGCCTTACGCAGGGCGGAATGAAACTGTTCTCTATCAACGCAAATCTTTTTATCGTTATCAGTTGGAACGACTTCCTCGTAGTTCGGGAATTCTCCCTCGAGCTTGCGGGCCGACACCTCCACCCAATCCGTTTTCATCACGACAAGGTTTTTATCTACCTTGAGCTGAAGGATCGTGTCTGTCCCGAGCCCCAGACCTTTGACCATCTGCTGCAAACCCTTGACCGGAACGATCGCCGAGGACACGATCGAATTTTCCTCCAGGAAAGGACCGGCTACCGCCAGCCTGCGACCATCGGTTGCCACCATCTGGAGCCCTTTCTCGCGAACCTCCATACGGATACCGTTGAAGGCGTATCGCCCCATGTCCCGGGCAGCGGCAAAGGTCGTTAAAGTGACGAATTTACTGAATTTAGCAAAATCTATCTCGCTAAAACCATCGGTTCCGAAATCGGGAATGTTGGGAAACTCATCCGGGTCGCTGCCGACCAATTTGAACTTGCCATCACTGGACTCGATCGAACAGACCCGCTTATCCGTTTGGATTTCGACGGTCTTTCCCGAGCATTCCTTGAGGATATTGAGCAGCTTGATCGCAGAAAGTGCTGCTCCACCCTGTTCTATGATGCCCTCCCCTGGCAATTTACACCGTACCGCCACCTCCAAGTCGGTTCCTAGAACGAGAAGATGGTCTTCGTTCGTTTCGAATTTCATACATTGGAGAATCGGCTTTGTCGTTTTGCTGCTGCAAACACCTGCCACGAGGGAGATGCACGACAGGAACTCATCACGAGGATAGGAAATCTTCATGTCACGCCTCTTGAAAAAACAAACTTCTCTGAATTATGACTTCAGAAAATTAACAAATTCTATTACTAGTAATTTATTGAAAAATTAGTAATAGTAATCTTTTCGTCAAATTCTGTAGAAACTCAGAAAATTTAACGCAAAACTCTGAAAAAAAAAGGGTTAGAGAAAAGACGAGGCTGGTAGTACAAGTCCCAGATCATCCACTCTCCACCAAGAACACCCTCCCAGGGACGTTTCTGAGATCAATCGGTTTCCCCTCATGTGTTCAACAGAGATAAATCTCCACGTCAGTATCCGGCGATCTTAACACAAAATGCCGAATTTGAACACTGCATATAGGGGTTTGAAGAGTTCTCAACCCATCCATGGTTGCTTGAATTGTTGAGTTTTTCGAAGAGACGATTGACTCCATTCGATGAGATGCTTTGACAAAATAAGATCGATAAGATGTTTTCTGTCGGGAGAGTGGTTGTGAAACCCTGATTCTCGAAGATGGGCAGCGCTGAAGGTGATGATGGAGTTCGAAAGAGTAGATTGACAACTGCCCCTGGAAGTAAACAGTCAGTTTGATCTGGCTGGATCCACCGGCAAGAGAAAATTTTAGGAAGCGTTGAGAACGACCTCACGATAACTAACGGAAGTGATTGTTTATGATATGAGACAAAGCAGAGTTGAGTTGTAGTAAAGTGTCGTCATTTTGAAAAATCATTTGTGCGTAAAATAAATACAATGAGGATAGTAGAAATCGTCTAGTAGAATATCATCCAGGCGTGGGTCTTGAATCGGTCGTCAATCAAGACTTGACCGAGGAAAGTGCTGCCGAATTTTAGATATGCAACGATCGTCTTCAACCACCGAGTTGAAGAATGATTTTATTGACAATGTTCGAGATCTTTGGATTGTTTTTCATCTCTTTCGAGATTTTATCGGAGGCGTAGAGAACTGTCGTATGGTCACGACCCCCGAAGTAACCACCGATTTCCTGCAATGACAGGGAAGTCATACGTTTAGCGATATACATGCAGATCTGCCGCGGAAGCGTGATGGAATGGTGTCTTTTTTTCGACTGAAGTTCAGATAGTTTGACGTTGAAGTTTTTTGTAACGGCGCGAACGATATCATCGATAGTAACGTATGAGTCTGATTTTTTGATGACGTCTTTCATCGCTGTCCGAGCCAGAGCGATATCGAGTGTCGATTGAGTCAGTACAGAGAAACCGATTACCTTGGTAATCGCACCTTCTAGCTCGCGAATATTGGTGTCGACGACTTCAGCTAGGAAGGTGAGGACGTCGTCGGGAGGCTCGTGACCCATTGCACGAGCTTTGGCTTTGAGAATGGAGTAACGGGTTTCGAAGTTTGGTGCTTCGATTTTAGCGACGAGTCCCCATTTGAAACGAGAGATTAGGCGATCTTGAAGGGTAGGAATCTCCGAGGGATGTGAGTCACTCGACAGAATGATTTGTTTACCGGTATTGTAGAGAGCATTAAAGGTATGAAAGAATTCTTCTTGGGTTCTTTCCTTGTTGGCAATGAAGTGGATATCGTCGATGAGTAAGATATCGATATGGCGGTATTTGTCCCTGAAATGGCGAGTATCGCCTTTTTCGATGGCGGCGATGAACTGATTGATAAAAGCCTCGCAAGAGAGATAAAGAATTTTCAAATAGGGATTATGGTTGAGAAGTTTGTGACAACATGCCTGTAGCAGGTGTGTTTTTCCGAGTCCGACGGATCCATGAATAAAAAGAGGATTGTAGGATTTCGAGGGGGATTCCGAAACAGCAAGCGCAGCAGCATACGCGAGTTGGTTACTAGGGCCTACAACAAAATTATCAAAAATATACTTGGGATTCAAAGCGATGTCGAATCCTACGGAATAGGGATCGGAGATGCCGGGATTGAGAGTTCGCCTCGGATCGTTCTGTTCTCGGAACGAATTTTCAGTTGAGGACAAATTATTGTCTTTACTGGAAGCGTGGGAGACAGAAGAAGACTGGGGATTCGAAGCGGACCCAAGCGAAGCAAAATTCTGGGAATCACGTCTCTTTGAGGATATAGATTGAGATGTAACTGTATATTCGAATTGATCTCCCAAAACCGTACGAACAGCAGACTCCAATATTTGCGAATAGTACCTGGAAATCCACTCGCGGACGAAATCATTAGACACGACAAAATGAATGTCATGTTTCGAAATATCGTTGATTTGGAGGGATTGAAACCAAGTACGATACTGCTGAGGCGTCACCTGTTCTTCGATTTGTGCGTTTATTTTATCCAGTGTAGACACAATACAATCATCATGCATTTGCATAACATGTCTTCGTGGAAAGAGAAATAGTTTAGTTCTGGAAACGACCCCGAAGATCCGAAGATCAACAACCGTAAGGGTAGGAGCAATCTAACAGATATCGAATCGTTGTCAATGGCTTTTTAGGAGAAAAAGGAGGTAGTGGAGCGTTGGATAAGACACATTATACGTAGGTTTAGATATAGAAAGCGTTTTTGATGGTCAGGAAAATGTAGATCTTTTTCAAGATGAAATAGTAGGGACGTTGCAAAATCAGTCAAATGTCTAAAGGCTAAAGAGTTAACAAGAACCATCAAAATATCTTATTGAATTAATGTGAAAAAATAAAGACTATGATAAAAAAAACGAACAAGCACCATGGAGAGAAAACAAAAAAGAGAAGTTTAATCGGATCAATTTCGACACGAGAAGTTGCGATATGAACGAACAGGTGTCACGCAAAAAAGGGTGGGTTCGTAGTGAAAAGCAATCTCATGGACAATCATCTTCGAGACGCTCTTGGGGAGGTAAAATGAATACTCGAGGGTGATGATAGTCATGAGGCGGGAAAAGGATCAGGACAAGACGTGGCAAAGATCAAGGTTTGATAGAAAGAGAAACTCAAAAGCGGACTCTTTTTAACAGCCTGCTGCGATCGCACACACATCTCGAGCGGCTGAGTTATTGCGGCGATTTCGATACTCGTTGGGGAGCGAACATCTCATCCGTTGGAGATCGAGAAGGCGCCTTGCCAGTTGAACACCTGCACGATTTCACAACACGTTCATGAATAATCAGGGTTTTAGGAAGATAAAATGGTGAAAACCTAAAGCAGGGAACAAAAGAGAGACGAAAATCTAAGAGAGAACTCATGTGAAAAGAATGCGGAGCGATTGTGGCTCGTCGTGAACAAAGACGGTTGACAGTTAGCAAGTCTCTGGGAGACAAGTGGTTATCGCTGAAAAAACTCTTCAGACATATCTGAGAGAAATCAACAAAGTTTCACTGTTGACTGCCGAGGAAGAAAAGGTTTTGGCTCGGAAAGTCTTCGATGGTGATCCGCAGGCACGGGAAATGATGATTCAAGCGAATCTCAGATTGGTCGTCTCGATCGCCAAGAGCTATGTCAATAGAGGCCTGACCCTCATGGATCTGATCGAAGAGGGGAATATTGGGCTTTTGAAAGCGGTTGAGCGATTTGATCCGAATGAAGAATGCCGTTTCTCGACCTATGCGACCTGGTGGATCAAACAATCGATCAGACGAGCACTGACAAATACCGTTAAAACGGTCAGAATACCCTCCTATATGGTTGAGTTGGTGGCCAAATGGAATTCAGCCACCGATGCACTGACCGACAGACTCGGACATCCGCCGACCGAAGAGGAGATTGCTAAGTTTCTGAATCTCTCGCGAGAAAACGCTCGAGCGATTCTCCAGGCGATCAGAACAACGGCCATGATTACTCAATCGTTGAGCCTCGAGGAATCTCGGTCTCTTTCAGAGATCATCAAGGATGAAAATGCGAGAACTCCAGACGACAAGATCCTGAAAAATCAAGAAATCATCAAAATCACACAACTCCTCAAGGTTATCAACGAAAGAGACGCCGAGATCATCAAAATGAGATTCGGCATCGGTCAAAGTTCTCCCATGACTCTGAAGGAGATCAGTGAGAGGATAGGACTGACGCGAGAACGGGTGAGACAGATTCAAAATGAGGCTCTCAAAGAGCTTTATGACTTCATGAATAAAGAGAACGATAGCGAAATCTCGAAACTTCAGCGAATTCGCAAGATCAAGAAGCGGCGCAACGGGAAGAAATTAAAAAAGAGTTAGCGCAGAAATTCCCCTCCAGAACGTCGGGCATCCCGGCGTAACACCATAACTCATGACGCCATCGAAATCTCCGCAACGAAGAGGCTATTAGAGATGTTGCTGCGGCCGCAGCAGGCTTTCATGCAGAGTCCAGGCTTGGTGAGGTCATCGAGCCAACGAAAAGCGCGTTGTCATAGATGGTACAGATTGTTCATTTTCTGCAACGGATCGAGAATAGGAGAATTTTTAGCAGATTCTGACCTAGATTGATCGTCGAGACGAGCTGATGGAACATAAGGAGTGGGCTCAGGCGATCGAAATGGATCGGACTCGAGGTCTTCTATCACTGAAATTCACCTCATTGATCTCATCTTCAGCAGACCTTCGACCGCTCTTCAATCGCCAAATCTTCAGCAAAGTGTTACTATGACTGCGGTTTGGCGGAGTCGACGAGGCGAGGTTCGAGCCAGACTTACGCGAAGAAACTGAGAGACACATTTTTTTGAACAGTCGGGAGACAAAAAAGTGGACATTTTCATCGATAGACTCATCGGCTCTATAAAAACCAAAAAAAATCCCACCGTTGTGGGATTGGATCCGAGGCTCGATCTGATTCCTTACAACATACGGAATGAATTCCTCGGTCGAGAATTGAGCCAGAAAAGTGCGGCTCATGCGATCTTGGAGTTCAACAAAAGAATAGTGGACCTACTGGAAGCGATCGTTCCGGCAGTGAAGCTTCAGATCGCTTTTTATGAGATGTTCGGCTCGAGCGGTCTGGAAACATATTACAGAACAATCGAGTATGCGAAAGCACACGATCTGGTCGTCATCGGGGATGTGAAACGGAACGATATCGGATCTACTGCTGAAGCCTATGCGATGGCGCATCTCGACGAAAACGAGATATGTGGGGTCAAGACAGGAGGCGGGGCGTTTGCAGACGCGATCACGATCAATCCATATCTAGGCAGCGACGGAGTTGACCCATTTATAAAGAGTTGCAAGAAAAGAGGTTGTGGTGTTTTCGTGCTAGTAAAGACATCCAATCCCTCGTCATCGGAGCTGCAAGATCTTAACGTTGGGACAGATCCTTTATTTATGCACGTCGCTCGTCGAGTCGAATCCTGGGGGCGCGAGCTCAAAGGTTCATTCGGTTATTCCTCGATAGGGGCTGTTACGGGAGCTACGTTCACAGAGACCATCAAGAAAATTCGGAAGGCGCATCCATCCCTCTTCCTTCTCATTCCAGGATATGGAGCTCAAGGGGGAACCAAGGAGATGATCAAGCAAGCCTTCGACAGGCAGGGACTGGGAGCAATCATCAACTCGTCGCGTGGAATCGTCTTCGCCGGAACTCTGGAAGATCCAAACTGGCAAGATTCTGTCGTGAAAGCGGCAACAATGATGCGTCAGGATCTGCAAGAGATGATCGGATGGGCTTAGGACTTACATATCTCTACACATCTCACGACCGGTTGCTCCACGAGAACCACCACATCGAGACTAAGTTCGGATTAGCCAGGACAAAGAGCTCGAAGGCTATAGAGAAAAACGATCGAGAGCCGACGTCTTCGCCTATACCGATTCCGACAACTCCGAACGCTCATCAGAATGAAATGTCAAGAGCTCGATGAGTCGACTGAGATCTTGCTCAGAATGGAATGAAAACGAAATCTTTCCCTTTTTACCATTGATCTGGATATCGACTCTGGAGTTGAAGTGATCGCGAAGTTTTTCTTCGAGATCTGTAAGGTAGGGCTCTTTCGTAGTGGCCGGTGAGGGAGACGTGCTTTTCTGTTCCGAATTCAGTTTCTTGACGAGGCTTTCGGTTTTACGAACGGTGAGTTGGTCGGCGACGACTTGTTCGAAAGCGTTGAGCATGACCTCTGGATCAGAGATACCGAGTAGCGCTCGGGCATGGCCGGCACTGATTGTTCCACGTGAAACAGCAACTTGGATTTTCTCAGGTAGCTCGAGAAGGCGCAGTGCATTGGTGACGTAGGTACGATGTTTTCCGATTTTTTTGGCGATCTCTTCGTGAGTCAAGGCGTTGTACTTCACGAACATGTGCAAAGCTCGCGATTCCTCGATTGCATTGAGATCCTCGCGCTGAATGTTCTCGACGAGGGCGAATTCGAGAAGCTTGTCATCTGAGACATCGAGAACGACGCAAGGAATTGTGTCGAGCCCCAGTTCGCGGCAAGCCTTGAGTCTGCGCTCACCTGCTATCAGTTCGTAACGATTGTCTTCACGCCGGACGAGGATCGGTTGGATGACACCATTTTCTTTGATCGAGAGAGCCAGTTCTTGAATTGAATCTTCATTGAAATGTTCTCGTGGCTGAAATCTGTTTTTGGTGATCAGATCGACGGCCAGTTGACTGACAGAATCCTTATTCTCCTCGAGCGTGGCAGGAATCAGGTAGTCGAGGCCTCGTCCTAATCTCCGCTCTCCCATCGTTTCTCTCCAATGATCTCATGTTACACGTGAAACATACCTGGAGGCCGCCGTGAGAGACGCTTTCCCTTTGTGGCGTCCCTAATGGTACCTTGAACAGGTCTCTTTTATAGTCTTCAAACACGAGTTGCAATTCAAAAAGCACAGCGCTTCGTTGATCTTGTTTAATCGAGGTTAATTACGAACTTTAGAGCGATCCCGAGCGGTTGCGAAATGTGACGCTTTCTGCTCGAGAGAGAGCATATACATCCAGTCGACTACCTGTCTCGAATGGAGAGCAGGAGCGCGAAGTGGGACTCGACCGAACCAAGCACGTGCTGAAAGCGTCACACAGTCGCATGCAGATCGTTCGGCTTCGATGAATTCGCGGTGATGTCGAGACCTTAGTGCACAGTCGCGCAGCATCGCACAATTGTAGAGCGGAACGGTAGCGACTCGGATCGTCGAGGCAGTTACGGGAATCGGAGAGGCTCTCACGAGGATCGAAATCATCGCAACAGCGTAGACAGTTGCGATGAAGGTGCGACCTCAGCAGACGTTCATGACGTTAATGAAGAGCCCAGGTTAGGATTCGTTATCGGCCGGCGAAAGGGTTTCGGTGTCCGAAGGAGCAGTCTCCTCGATTTCGAGAGGCAGAGGATGCTGGCTGATCCATTCTAGCTCTCGATTGAGTTTTTCACCAAAAGCAGGAGCGAGCTCATTGTTCGAGAGGATATAATGGTGAGCGAATTCGGATTCGAGACGTTGATAGGTTTCCTTCGCGGCTTCGAGATCTTCTTCTTTAAATTGTTTGATCGAAAGAAAATACAACAACCACGGTTCAGCCGAGGTTCCTTTGATCTCATCGAGGACGCCAGTCAGTGCCAGCGAATCCAGATCCTGCATCTGGGCCTCTGAAAACTTGAACCACGCTTCTTGCTCGTTCTTTTCGACAGAACTGGAATAAAAAACGGAGACAAGAACCACGATCAAGATGACAACAGCCGAGGCGATCAGAATGTTTCTATTCTTCTGGATAAATTTTAAAATATCCTCGATCGAGGAATCCTCTGAAACATGGGAAGGGTCGGAAGCCGCTGGTTTTGTTGTCATATCGCACCTTTTTTGTCGCATGCCCGCAGCAAAGAGGAAACTTTATTGAGAATGTCTCCCCAGGATGATTTTTCGAATGAGGCTGAATCGGTCCTATGCCCGTACTGCGGAGCAATAATTAATACACAAACCATTATTGATAAAGGGTTTATGGTTGGCCGCCCAGCTATTCGCGGAGGGCCGTACTATCGTAGTAAATGCGTTGTCTGTCATAACGACTATGACTGTTTCTTCGAAAAGGAAATATTTACCAGAAAAAGGGACTCAGTGAAAGCTTTTCTCCACTCTTGGCCTTTTTGTCTGGTTTGGGAAGTTCTCGCGCAGATTTTACCGACTAGACGATATAAAAGGAACAAAAAGCGAAAGGCAGACGCAAAAAACAGCGAGCGCGAGTCTGAATATCGTAGCAGAGCAGCCGGTAGATGGGTCTGGGGAAGGGCGGAGGACTTACCGCTGGTTTTCAAGATCCACCCGGAACTCATCGCGTCGTTTCGCGTTCTCGGACTCGATGTTCAATCGTCGTCGAAGCAGATCAAAGCCAGATACAAAGAACTGGTCAAGACCTGGCATCCCGACAGGTATAGCAGCAACACGACCGAAAAGAGGGATTTGGCCACAAAGAAACTGATTGAGATCAATCGCGCCTATGGTACCATCAAAGACCATTTGACGTTGCTCTGATGTTGTCTCGATGAGTCAACCTAGAACGAGGTAAAAAAAAATAGTTACCAATCAGACGTGGCGTTGACGTATATGTCAAGACAGGTACTTTTGCCAAGAGAAGCACCCTTCCGGAGAACCTTTGGGTTTTTCGTTTTCTCAAAGCGATACGTTCGAGTTGAATGACTTCGATCTGGACCGAGATATCGTGCCAGATGATTACAGTTACGATTGAGAGAAAGGTAAGAGAAATGTCGCGTATATCGATAACTACGATACTCGCTATGTTGGCTTTCTTTATATTCTGTTCCTATCTTTCTGCCGATGTCATTCATTTGAAGGATGGTAGAAAAGTCGAGGGCGTCATCGTTACCAAAGATGGTGACAAGGTGTCGATCAAAACCAAATTCGGGATCGTTGAATTTCCTATGACCGATGTGTTGAAGATCGAGGAGAAAAAAACAGTCGATCAACTGTATAAGGAAAAGCTTGCGAACGCGAATCCCCGTGACACCGGAGAGCTCATGGAACTCGCCGAGTGGTGTTCAGAAAACAAGCTCATTTCTAAAGCTAAGAAGCATCTCAAACAAATAATCAGTCTTGATACCAATCACGAAGTCGCTCGGGAAAAGCTTGGCTACGTGAAATACGAGGGGAAATGGGTCACAAAGCGAACGCTGGATAAACTGAAAAGAGAAGCTGAGATCGCCGCCAAGAAAGACGCCGGTCTCGTTGAATATAAAGGGGAATGGCTTCCCAAAGAAGACGTGGAGAAGCTCAAGGAAGGATTCGTCAAGTATAAAGATAAATGGGTCACTCAAATCCAGAAAGAGCGTCTCGAAAAGAACCTCGTCGAATACGAAGGTGAGTGGCTTCCCGCGGAAGATGTCGAGAAGAGAAAGCAGGGTCTGTTCAAAATCAATGGAACCTGGGTCACCAAGAAAGAAGCAGATAGAGAGCATTCGAGCTGGGAGAATCCATGGAGATTGCACTCTGAGCACGTGACCATGATGTCCAACATCCCCCACGATCAGACTCAAAAGTTTCTCGCTGAATGCGAGGGAACTTACAAAAATGCCCAGAAGATCCTTGGATTGGAGCCCGATCTGACAGCCGGTAAACTCGTGATTTATCTTGCTGTTGATATGGAGACTTACAATATCATCGGAGCGAATCTTGGTGCCGACGAGAAATCTTCGAACTACGCAGTGTACTGCCTCGAAGAGTCGCAGGAGGCGGTTCCTGTTTCTGTGACGTATCTCGTGAACGAAAGCTTTACCATGGGATTGGTTCGGCATGCCGTCGTCGAACAGTTCTTTAAGAGAATGAAAGTCAGGGACGCGTTGCCAGACTGGTTCATCAAAGGCCAGGCCGCAAAGCTGGAGAGGTTTTTTCATCCGAAATATGTTTCGTGGTCCAAGGGATCGCTCATCAAGCAGGGCGGACCGGTCAAGCTCAAACAGTTCTTCGATGGATTCAATTATACGGAGCGGGAGATTCTACACGCCGGCCTCGTGTGCTCTTACCTGGATAGCGATGATCTACCCAGCTCGATCGGGGAACGTTTTGATGAAGTCAAAGAGGCAGTCAAAATCGGCAAGAAAATCGAGGTTGCTTTTGCCAAGCTCGAAACCCTGTTGATCAAGGCGGAAAAGAATTTCCTCGTCTACGTCGATAAATTCTGAGCGAGACCGACGAGGCAGACGATGGTCACAAACGACCTGCATTGATCTGCTTGGAATTGTCGGATTTTGAATGCCATCTGGTCAATGAACGCCAAATCCCATCGGCGCACCCTGGTTCGCGAACGGGCCGGGGCGCGCCGTGTCGCTTAGAGAGGTTGTGTCGATTTGGCACATTGCGACAGGCAAGCCACACCGAGCCGATTCAGGCTCAGCGTCGCGGTCCAGCTCTTGCCGTTCCCTTGATGCGGTCAGCGTAACCCAACGGTTCGTCCGTGGAGCGCATGGCGACGATCGGTTCTTTTAACGTCCTTAATATGAGCTATTTATGATCGATCGATTGGGATGTGCTCTCGTCGTGGCAGAGCCATGCGCATTCCTCGTTGAAAATCGTGTCGAGTGGCACCATCCTTGCTAATGATTAGGTCCTGATTATAGGTCCTGAGACGTCCACTGAGCGTCGACCGGGATTGCGGGGCATGCATCCAAGAGATGTATCGCCTAACTCGTTTGAAAATAAGGAGAGACACATGAAGACCGCGACGAATCGTCGAGGCATGACTTTGAGCGGGATTGTCATCGTACCCGTCATATTGATGACCCTGGCCACGACCTCCCTGTGGGCACAACCGGGAGCGACCGCTTCTGCTGCCGAGATCAACATCGATGAGCTCTTGCCTCACGATACGATTCTCTTCTTTGGCACCGATGATCTGATGCTGGCCGCCGAATATGCGCGATCGATGCCCCTCAACAAAATCCTTCAAGAGGAGGAGGTCGTCGAGTTCCTGAAGAAACCTAAGGAATTCGTGATGAAGATGCTGCAGCAGCTCCAAGGGATGGCCGCCCAGCAGGAATCCATGAAGGGTGTCGACTTCGATCTCGAACGCTTTTGCGAGGCCGAGATCGGTCACAGCTTCTTCGCGATAACCCACATTACCCTACCCGATGTCGATGCTCCCCCTCCGATCAGTTGCGTTCCCGATGTGGGAATGGTTTTCGGGGTCGAATACCTGAACCCGGAACATAACGTGATGGCCTTTCTCAAAAACGTCCTGGTCACCGTGGCAAAGACCAACGGGCTCCCTCTTGCTATTCAGAAGGACAGCTATAACGGCGTGTCATTCGAAAAGCTCGTTTTGCCTCTTCCGATCCCGAGTTTGCAGCCATGCTTGTTCAAAATCGGCAACATCGACGTGTTCACGACGAGCCCGAAATCGATGAAAGCCATGATCGATCTCAACTCCGGCGCCAGGAGCGACTCATTGGCCACCCAGGTTGATTTCGCCAAGGGGAAAGGCTACGTCGATTTCGCGGATCACGCCGCGAGCAAGGGATATGTCAACATGAACGACTTCGCCGCGTTGATGGAATCGGCGATCGTTCACTACGTCACGCTGGCCGACAAGCTCAGCAATTCCGATGCGGACCACAATCTCGGCGACGAGGCGGAACAAGTCCTGGAAAAACTGGACGATACCAAGCGGAAAATGGCAAAGGTACTTCACAACCTGCCTCAGAAGCTGGCCACCCTGATGGATCTGCTCGGCCTGCGCTCGATCGACGGAGTGTTCAGCTCGAGCCTCTCCAAGAACGGTATGGCCACGACGAAAACCTACACGACCTTTTCGGGCCAACCGAAAGGACTCTGCCGGCTTTGTCCCGATATACCCGTCACCGAAGCCAAGCTGAAGATGATTCCCAAGGATTCCGTGAAGTTTTCCATCAATCAGTTCGATATTCCGCTCCTCTATGATCTGATCATGGAATCGGTCAAAACCTTCGAAGACGAGATCGGAGTCGAAATCGACGGAGCCCTCAAAAACGTATTGACCATGTTGCGCGACTCCGAAGATGACGAGATCATCGACCTGCGACGGGATCTGATCGGGACTCTGGGTACCGAATTCATTTCATACGAGTTGAAATCTCAGGGCATGGCGATGATGGGGGCGCCACCGATCTTCGGATTCGTCGAGATGATCGATTTCGATCGTTTCGTCGAGACGTTGGACAAAATCCTCTCAGGGCTGAAAAACATCGACTCCAAGATGGGGTCCTTCGTGGCGCTGAGAAACGTGGAATACGAAGGCCAGAAGATCTTCTTTCTGCAGTTCCTCTCCTTGCCGATCCCCTTTCAGCCGAGCTTCGCCAAAATCGACAAATACCTCGTCTACGGGTCTCAGACCAGCGATATCAAAAAGCTCATCAAGAACTTCGGAAAGAACGAGACGACGATATTCGACAACGAAGATTTCATGAGCTTCTATGCCAAGCTCCCCAAAGACAAAACGCTTCTCAGCATGAAATACAGTAATGTGGCGAAAAAGTTTGGGGCCACCTACGAACAGGTGGCGATGGTGCTGCCGATGTTGATGATGAGTGTGCCGGCGGATATCGATCTTCCCGTCGACCTTACCCTCTTGCCAACATCCGAGAGCATCACCAAGCACCTCATCAGCTCCCTGACCACACATTACCGTGATGGCGAGGGTTATGTTCAGATCAGCTACGGCCCCTTTGGTCCGGAGATGAAGCGCCTGGTCGTTCCGCTTCTGGCGACAGGTGCAGCTACGGGATTGTTCTTCGCCGAATCCGAAAACCTGATCCCTGAAGGGATGAACATTCACATAGGTTCCAAAGATGGCGATGAAGAGGTCGTCGAAGAGGTCGTCGAGGAGGAAGGGCTGGATCCCACGTATCAGGCGAAACGCGACATGGGCTCGCTGGCCGGCGCATGCTCGGTCTACAACATCCTCAACGGGCAGTTTCCCGACTCCTTGGAGGATCTCCTGAAACCGACCGATGAGTCCCCCGACGGTTGTTATCCGTCAAAGAAGCTTCCCGTCGATCCCTGGGGACGTGCTTACCACTATAAAAAGTTCGCTCAGGGCAAGCACAAGTGCATGATCTGGTCCTGCGGACCGAACGGAATCGACGAGCAGGGCGAGGGCGACGACATCGTCAAGCTCAAGTAAAACCGATCGGATTTTTCAGCACGCACGAGGGCGGGGGCGCTCAATGAGCCCCCCCGCCCTCTTTTTCGTGGCTGCTACCTATAGTTGCGAAACGCTCGCAGATTTTGGATGATTTTCGAGGAAGCCCGGTTTCTTTTTGCATTCTGACCCATGCTCTTGTTATGAGTTGGTCGGGATGACAGCGAAGGAAAAAATTCTTCTGTTTCTGGCGGAGTATCCGGGCTCGCTTTTGATTCGCCTTCTCGGAAGAACTCTGTCCTGCCGTATCCACGGCAGGATCTACCAAAAAGAGCGCCGGGCGGGTTCGTCTCAACGGGTCGTTTACGCGTTCTGGCACTGCCATATCCTACCCCTGATGAATGCTTTCCAGGACCAGGGAATCCGGGTCATGATCTCCAATCACCGAGATGGGGAAACGATCGCCCGTGTGGCGCGGCGGTTCGGATTCTACGCCGAGCGCGGATCCACGACCCGCGGCGGTGTCAAAGCCCTGAAAGCTCTCATCCGCATACTGAAGGATCCGCGGGGTAGTGATATCGCCATCACTCCCGACGGCCCAAGAGGGCCGGCACGCAAAGCCCAGAGTGGAGCGGTGTTTCTGGCCGCGAAATCCGGCCTTCCGCTGGTTCCGGTTGGGGCTGCGCTCGATAAAGCCTGGACACTGAAGACGTGGGACCGATTTCAGGTGCCGAAACCCTTCTGCCGCTGTGCGATCGTCATCGGTGAGGAACTGCGCATCGACTATCCCATCTCTTCGGAGTCGGAACGCGAGATGACGCTCCTCCTGGAGGAACGGCTCCAGGCGGCAGAGAGCGCTGCTAAGGAAATACTGGAGTGTTCGAGTGAGTGAAGCCGGTCTGTTCCTGGGAACCGCGGGGTGGTCCTACGCCGACTGGCAGGGTGTGGTCTATCCTGCAGGGAGGGAGAAACCAAAAGATCCGCTCGCTTTTCTGGCCAGGTACTTTTCCTGCGTCGAGGTCAACTCGACCTTTTACCGGATTCCTGATCCCAGAACGGTCGCAGGATGGGTGACGAGAACCGCGCATCATGCCCCTCCCTTCCTGTTTTCGGTCAAGATCTGGCGAGGATTCACGCACGAGAAAGAGGCAGAGATCGATCCCCAGCGGATAAGGGAGTTCCGCGATGCGCTCGAACCGCTGAGTGACGCAGGACGGCTCGCGGCGGTGCTGGTTCAGTTTCCCTGGTACTTCGAACGCAATCGCCAAGGTCTGAGCCGTTTGCATCGACTCGCCGAGGCCTTCGGCGGATTGCCCCTGGTGCTCGAAGTGAGGCATGACTCTTGGACACAACCGACGGCTCTCGAAAAAATTGCGTCGATCGGCTTTAGTTTTTGCAACATCGATTTACCGCTGGCGAAGAACTCCATACCCCCAGCATCGATCGTGACCGGACCGATCGGATACGTGAGGCTGCACGGGCGCAATGCCGCGGCATGGTTCGATCCGAAAGCGGGTCGGGACGCGAAATACGACTACCTCTACGATTCCGACGAGCTCGACCAGTGGGTTGGCCTCATCAGCGAGATCAGCAACGAGGTCAATCAGACCATCGTGATCACCAACAACCACTACAAGGGCCAGGCGGCGGTCAACGCGCTCGAATTGAAATCGCTCCTTCGAAAAACGAAGGTCGACGTACCCGAGCCTCTGGCCAGAGCTTTTCCACGGCTCCAGCGTCTGTCACGGAATCAAGATTTTCTCTTTGATTTGTGATGTCCCTACCGGTGGGCGGTTTAGTTGTCCTAAGCTTCTTTAGTGATAGGTTTTATGGCGTTAAGGCCCGTTGCCGCAGAGGGCGAGTAAGTCGGTCTATCACCGAAGCGAAGTTACCGGTTCTGCAAAGCGCTGGGATCGTCGAATGTTCGTCACCGGGATGGGTATTTCTCTTTGATGCTTCCATTTTCATGTGATAGCCTGAAGGAGATTTGGTTTGAACGAAACGTTTGAGTTAGAGACCCTAGTCACCGGAGCACCGTCATGACTCCAACCGCGGAATCCCTGCAACAGTTCGCCCAGTGCTTCAAAGGGCGGAGCATCATCTCCATGCGGGATTTCACCACGGAAGAGATCCTCGCAATTCTCGATCTGGCGCGCTCGTTCGAGACGGAAACCAGACCACTCCTCCAGGGTAAGATTCTGGGATCTCTTTTTTTCGAGCCGTCGACGCGGACCCGGATTTCCTTCGACACCGCCATGCAGCGTCTGGGGGGCAGTGTCATCGGCTTCGTGGATCCCAAGTCAACCTCGCTCGAAAAGGGAGAATCGTTGCGGGATACGATCAAGGTCGTCGAGGGCTACTGCGATGTCATCCTCATCCGGCATCCCTTCGACGGTGCTGCCCGCCTCGCCGACGACACCACCTTCCTGCCGGTGGTCAACGGCGGAGATGGCGCCAACCAGCATCCTACGCAGACCTTTCTCGATCTCTACACCCTCAAAAAGGCCAAAGGCCGTCTCGAGGAGCTCAAGATCGCCTTCGTAGGTGATCTCAAGTTCGGTCGTACCGTCCACTCGCTGGTCGAAACGATGGCGCGGTTCGATCCCAAGATCCATCTCATCTCGCCACCGTCCCTGAAGATGCCCCTCCACATCCTCGAAAACCTCGAGGAAGAGGGTGTTGCCTTTCGGGAGGGCGTCGATCTGGACGAGATCGAAGCCGACGTGGACGTCATTTACGCCACTCGGATCCAGAAGGAGCGGTTCTCCGACTTCATGGAGTTCGAGCGTGTGAAGAACGCCTATCTACTCGACAAATCGATCCTCGACAGGATGTCGGGCGACGTATCCATCATGCATCCACTCCCCCGCGTCAACGAGATCCATAGCAATTTGGACGACTACGAGGGTTCGCTCTATTTCCGTCAGGCGCACAACGGCGTCGTGATGCGAAAGGCTCTATTGGCTTTGTTGTTGGGGGCATGTGATGAGCAATAAGCTTGAACCCGATCCGGGATTTCCCGAAAAAAAACAGATCAAGGTGACGGCGCTTCGAGAAGGAACGGTGATCGACCATCTGGCCCGCGGCACCGCGTTGAAAGCCATCCATGCTCTTGGAATGGAGATGACCAACACCTTGCTGATCGGCTTGGATCTCGAGAGCAAGAAACTGGGACGGAAAGACCTGATCAAGATCGAAAACAAGGAGCTCAGCCAGGAAGAGGCCAACAAGATCGCGCTCATTTCTCCTGGCGCGACCTTTTCGATCATTCGCGATTTCAAGGTCGTAGACAAGGTGTCTCCCGAACTGCCGGATCGTGTCGAGGGACTGATCCGCTGCTCGAATCCCTCCTGTGTGACGAATCAGTACGATCTCAGAACGGTGTTCCTCGTCCAGAAGCGAGATCCTGTCAAGGTGGGATGCTACTTCTGTGAACGAACCTTCACAAAGGAAGAGATCGTGTTCAAGTAAGGGGTCGCGACAAAACAAGTTCTTTTGACGTGAGCCCCCGGGCCGGGACGAAACCGTTCCCCTGTCCAACGGTCTAATCGTTGTTCTGATTAATGTTCTCAGATCGGTCGTCGTCGGGTATGCCCTCGCGAGCTGAAAGAGCTCTTTCGAATCATTGGTTGATTTTGAAACGGCTGAAGATCGATTCTGATTCATGCACCCGTCCCATGACCTGGGTCTGGGTCATCAGCGAAGTGACGAGGTGAAATCCCTCGATCTCTTGATAGCGATATATTTCTTTCGATTTTTGATCACCGAAGGGTGTTTTCAACCACCTCTCGACAAAATCGATCAACCTGAGATCGGTGGTTTTGTAGGGCTTGTAAACGAATTCGAGCATCATGGAATCACCTTTCTCGAAAAAGGCTTCCATCGATTTCAAAAGATCCTCTTCCGGTTCGAAGCAGCAGAGAATCTTGACGAGTCGTGGCGCCAGATCGGAATCCGGATCGGGTGTGAGCACAATCTGTCGGGAGGCCGGCCCATCTACGAACGCGGCCTCGAGGCGGTCGCCCATACAGGTGAGCGGACGGCCGAGCTGGAGACCGAGAAAGCGCCAGAGATAGCGCCACTGGTTCTCGAGAATAGAGGCTTTTTGGTCTTCTCGATCGGGAATGGCCGGGTCGAGGTCGATCTGGAACGCGACCGATCGGGGCGCACGGAAATCGTATGTGATGGTTCCTGTCTTCAATCCCGGAAAGAGCAGTGACTGATGGAAAGAGAGCGAGTCGAGTCCCTCGTCGAGGGGAGAATAGATGAAGCTTTCGGCTCTCTCGAGAAGTGCCGCCGCCGATGCAGGATTGCGGACCGGGAGCTTCTCATCGTCGCCGCAGGCGACCAGCAAGACGACCATCGAGAGAACGGAAAGAGTAGTGATACCGAGGAGATCTAGCGCCGACCGACACCGCATGATAAAACCTTTCGATTGAGACTCCACCTCGATGGAATTAACGGCTTTGGGAAGGGTGGGTCAAGAAAAAAGGGGAAAGAGAATTGACGATCTCCCCGCTCGAGTCGGGCTATTGAGAGACCACTGCGCGGTTTTTCGCTGAGACCGATGCAGTACCGCTCCCCGCCAGGTGAAGAGAGCTTTTTTCGATGGTCGGTGAGAGACGGTTTTTAACAACGTGGCTTTTGAGCCTGGAGCAACTATGTGCGGAATCATCGGTATTCTCGATGCATCGGGAAATCCCGTGTTTGAACGCCTCTACCGTGGAATGCACTCGATCCAGCACCGCGGTCAAGATGCTGCGGGTCTCCTCACGTTCAGCAACCGTTTCCATCTCGCGAAGGGACCGGGGCTCATTCGAGATGTCTTTGGCGCGAAGGAGGCCAAACTCCTCAAAGGCAGCATCGGGATCGGCCATGTGAGATATCCAACCGTAGGAGGCGGCTCCTGGGAGGACGCTCAGCCTTTCTGGACGAGCACGCCTTTCGGCATCGGCATCGCGCACAACGGCAACCTATCCAATTTCCAATTTATCAAGAGCCACTTTCGTAAGGTCCACCAAAGCCTGATCAACTCCGACTGTGACGTAGAGGCGCTGCTGTGCCTGCTTGGCGATGAGTTGATGAAACACAACGGTTCGGAGCTGACTCCTGAAAAGATATTCGCCGCAGTCGACGGGGTTTTGAAACGCGCTCGCGGTGCGTTTTCCGTGGTGGCCATCATCGCCGACTACGGCTTGCTCGCCTTTCGGGATCCCTACGGCATCCGGCCGCTGATCCTCGGCAGCCGGAGCGAATCGAACGGTACACATTCCTTTTGCTTCGCCTCCGAGAGCGTCGTTCTCGATCTCCTCGATTACCACGGCACGAGCAATGTTGGAGCCGGTGAAGCGGTCCTGATCGACAAACACGGCGGTGTACATCGAAAGGTCGTTCGATGCGAAAAGCACTCGCCCTGCATTTTCGAGTGGATCTATTTCGCTCGGCCCGATTCGTTCATCGACGGGATTTCGGTTTACAAGACGCGCCAACGGCTCGGGGAGAAGCTGGCGATGAAGTGGAAAAAGACCGGTGTCCAGGCCGACGTCATCATTCCCGTGCCCGAATCGGCCAATACTGCGGCGATGAGCATGGCCGGTGTTCTACAAATTCCCTATCGCGAGGGATTGGTCAAGAACCGCTATATCGGTCGAACCTTCATTATGCCCCGCGACGTCAGCCGTGGTGAATCGGTGCGCCTGAAGCTCAACACGATTCAGATCGAATTCAAAGACAAAAACGTGCTCCTCGTCGATGATTCCATCGTGCGCGGCAATACCTCGCGCAGCATCATTTCGATCGCTCGTAAAGCCGGCGCCAAGAAGGTGTATATGGCGTCCTACTCTCCACCCTTGCTGCATCCTTGTGTCTACGGGATCGATATGTGTACGAAAAAAGACTTCGTCGCCAAAGATTCCAACACCGATACGATCGCCCAGGCGATCGGAGCCGACTTCGTTCTGTATCAAGACCTCTTCGACATGCTAGAAGCGGCCAAGGAGGGTAATTCCGATATCGAATCCTATTGCAGCGCCTGTTTCACCGGATCCTATCCCACCGGTGACGTGACTCAGAGCACCCTCGATCTGATTGAAGCCGATCGAGAGCGACATTCGTGAGCCCCCCGCGCCGAGAGGGAAGAATTCGACTTTTTTACAACTCTAATGGTCTTTTGTTTAATGTTTTATGCCGTTGCAGGCAAAAAGCGGATTGACCCTGATTGTTTTCTCGTGGATACTGTCTAGCGTATGAAGCGATCAGGTTTTCTCAACTGAATTATGGGTTTTACATGGAAGAAGAGACTAGACTACAAAGCACAATCGGAAGGTTGTTATGAAAAATACCATGTTAACACTGTTGAAATTCAAGTGCGACAATCGGGACTGCCAGTTTGAGTGTTTTGTCAATCAAAACAACAACGTGCTGACCCACTACAACGTTAACATGTCGGCTCTGCTCGATTGGATCTGCCCCGACTGCAAGACGGGACAACTGCGTTACGCCGTGACGAATGGTAAATTCGAGTATTCACTCGTCAAAAAAGACAAAGAAAAAGAGGCCGGGGAAGAAGGGGCGCCACAACGGAACTCGGTTCAGAACCTGAAATGAGGTCTCAGCAATTGCCTGGCGCGGGGGCCGGCTTCCCCCAGATATAACATTCGAATTTGGATTTCCTCTCGCCGAGGAATCTTCTCGTCCGGATGCTGTTCACCGAACACCAGAATCGCTGCGTCAACGATCCTGTATCTGCTTCTCAACTATTCTTTGCGTGCTTCGCGAGAGTCGATTCGACCGGTCTCGCATAGAAATTGTGAGGTAGAAAAGTGCAGATCTCGAGATGTGTTTTTGCCCTAATTGCTTATTTTGCAACGAATTAAGATTTTCTCTGCGGCGCTGCCCCCGGATGGGGGACAGCAGGTGTCGTATCGCTCCGAATCAGCATCGACCCAAGTCCACGACGGTTCCAATCCGCGACAATACCGCACGGGACTTGACGCCGATGAGCGCTCATTGAGTGCTGACCTTTTCGGCCTTAGCGACTTTCGCCTTCTTTCTTCGCAGTTCAGCGGCCTTCGGCCGCAGCTTGAATTCCACCGAGACGAACCCAAAATCGACCTTGTCCATGTACTCACTCTTTTTGTAGACCGCAGGATTGAGAGAGTAGATGATTTTACGGCCTTGCCGACGATCGTGGATAATACCAGCCTTTTTCAAAATGGCCAGATGATGGGAAACTTTGGGCTGATCGATCTTGAGAGTTTTAACCATATCCGAGACGCACAACTCTCCCTTGAAGAGAAGCTCCAAGATTTTGAGCCGATTGAGATCGGATAAGGCCTTCAGGGCTTTAGAACACTTGGTGATGAACGAGAAATCAGACATGTATTCCCTTCCCTCTTTTGCCTCACGGAGTCTATAAAAATGAACCCCACACTCACCCTTTTATTAACCAGTAATAGAAGGTCCGATTTTCCCTTTTCATTGAACCCTGAAAAATCTGTATGCCATCACACAGTATGATCTCTTTGAGAGATGCAAAAATTATACTTTTAAGAAAAGCAACATTCAAAGAGAATAAAACATTTTTCACGGCCACCCCAATGATCATTCATCGGCTACCTCAACGCCTTCTTGGTCGTCAAAACGATGTTTTTTTTTTCGACATGGTGCTCAATCGTCACCATTGACATGAAAAAATTTCACCTTTGGAAAATTATAGAGCCAGAGCCATGTCGATCAACTAAGAGCAATCGATTATATAAGTGTGTTTAATTGTTTTTAAGTACTTGGTGGTCAGTTGTTTGTGTTGGTTGTTCAGGTTAGTTCCATATTCCTGGGACTTTTTTACCGCAGTGGATGCAACAACCTGCTTTGATGGCGGTCTCCGAAATCCAAAATCCCTGGCGTCTTACGAGGACCTCGTGACAGCCGGGACACCGGGTGTATTCGCCTGCGTGCCCAGGGACATTGCCGATATAGGCAAAGCTGAGCCCTGACTTTACGGCGATATCGTAAGCATCTTCGAGGGTTTTGAGAGGGGTTCGAGGCAGATCCTTGATCTTGTAGGTGGGATGAAACCGGGTGAAGTGGACGGGGATGTGGGGGCCGAGGTGGTCGACGATCCATCTGCACATCGACTCGATTTCCTCTCTCGAGTCGTTCCTGAAGGGGATGATCAAGACCACGATTTCGAACCAGATGCCGCTTTCCTTGAGCACCTCGAGGGTTTTGAGCACCGGTTTGAGCGCGCCGCTGCACATCGAGCGGTAGAAGCTCTCGGTGAACGCCTTGAGGTCGATCTTGACCGCATCGAGCACCGGCAGGAGGTCGCGCAACGGTTTCTCCTGGATGTACCCGTTGGAGATCATGACGCTTTTGATCCCGCGGGCCCGGCCGGCTTGCGCGCAGTCATACATGTATTCGTAGAACACGACCGGTTCTGTGTAAGTATAGGCGATGCTTCGGCAGCCATAGCCTTCGGCTGTGCTCACAACCTCTTTCGGAGTAAGGGATTTAGACGGGATCTGCTCGGGGCGAAACTGGGAGATCTCCCAGTTCTGGCAGAATTTACATTCAATGTTGCATCCTGCGGTGGCGATCGAATAGGCCTTGGTCCCTGGCAGAAAATGGTAGATCGGTTTTTTCTCGACCGGGTCGACGTGAGCGGCGCAGATGTTCGAATGGACCAGGGTGTAATAGATGCCCTCGCGGTTCTCACGTACCCCGCAGTAACCCCTCTCTTTGTCCGCCACCTGGCACTCACGTGGGCAGAGACGGCAGATCACCTGTCCGCCCTCCAGCTTTTCATAGTAACGCGCCTCGTGGAGGACGGTTTCCCGCGGGCTCGAACCGGGCAACGGGGTTGAGAAACCCGGGCCCGGAAAGAGGCTGCAACAGGAGCACGCCAGCGCCGATTTTTTGAGAAATTCCCGTCGGGTGGGCATGGTTTTGTCCTTGTCCAAATAAATCAACGTGCGTGGGACTCAATCACCGGAATTTTGTTCAGCCGGGCTTCGCCGAGCTTGGAGCGCGCTGCGGTTGCGATGTAGTGTGGGAAACGCCCTTCCTCTTCCAGAGAGGGCAATCCCTGCTCGAGTCGTTTCTTGGCGATGATCTCGAGACCGAGAGCATCGAGAGCGACCGGGTCGCGAGACGCCAGGAAGAGTCCAGCATTCCAGGTATAGCGCTTTTTGAGTGCCGGGCCTCCGTGATACTGTGCCACCATGCCGTCGCAGAGGGTCAGGCGGAGCTTGGCTTGGATCGGTGGAGCCCCCAACACATCTGCTACAAAAGGATTACAGTTGTCGTCGTGGTATTTGTTGGGATTGTGAATCAACCCAAACAGGTTCTTCATTCCCGCCGAGAGGCCGGCCAGATTGTGGTCTTTGAGCACGCCGAAATTGATCAGAGCATCGATTTCGCGGGTCAGGATCGTGGCGAAGCAGGACCCGATCGATCGGTGCAGTGTGGGATTTGCATCGTAACCCATCCCCGGGCTGTCGTTTCCCAGGAAGCGTGGACCTCTGCGGTGCTCCAGCGTGTATCCGGCTTCGAGCAATTCCCGCTCGGTGCGCTCGAAGACGACGATCTCCTCACGCTTGATTCCTGCGGCGACGAGCCTATCGATGAGCGCGAAGATGAGGGGTGGTTGTGGGGATAATCCTCTTCCAGCAAGGCAGTTGAGCTTGATTCCAACCCGTTCGCCCGGCGCGAAGAGTGCGCTCGATCGAATGCCGTGAAGATCGCTCTCGGTTGCAAGCTGATCGAGAGATTCGGTGATGATCCGCGTGGCGTGCTGCTGATCGATGCGACCGCGCGGATCGAGACCATCAAGGGACTCGATACGGACCACAGGGTGCGATCGGTCCTCTGCGGTCTCGACCGTACCATTTGCCGGGGATTCATCCGAGGATTCACTCACCGGCCGGCACGTGACCGGCAGCGCCGCTGCGCCGGCCAGAGCGAATCTGCTCATCCTGCTCAAAAACTCGCGGCGGCTCCAGGACGCCCGGTCTCTTCGGTGATTTCGGTTGTTCATGATCGTCCTGACGGTACGGTCAGTCGTTCTCTCGAAATCGCTCGGCGCTGTAGCGCTCGATCGTGGTGGCGGAGTCCTTGTAGGCATCTTTGGAGAGCCCCGCCTTAACACAGGTATGCTCCAGAAATTCGGTTCGGGTCCAGCCGTATTCTTCGGCCACCTGCGGCAGCAGGGTGCCGCGGGAGCGCCCTCGCGACACGATCAGGCCGTCGCGTCCCACCTCGATCTCCGAGAGATCCTGCACCTGGACCACGGGTCCGAGAACGGAGATCTCGATCTCGATCTGTTGCTCCTCGTCAGCGCTGACGGCCTGGAAGCGCGGGTCATGAGAGGCGGCGTTGATGGTGTTCTGGACGATCGACTTGTAGAGCGGACCGCGGCCATTCAGGTAGCCGATACAACCGCGAAGCCGCCCGTCGATCTTGAGAGTCACGAAGGCTCCCAGGTTTCTTTTCAGTTTGGGAGTGATCTCGAAATCGCTCAGGTCGGACGGTTTGTGTCCCGTGGCTACGAAGCGGCGCAACGTCGTGCGGGCCAGACGCAGCAGGGTTGTCCGTTCCTCGGGCGAAAGACCGTCTTCGATGGTCGCGGTTTTCCCGGCCTCGTCGGGCACCTCGGCGGATCGAGGCTCGGTGATGGCGATCGAGGCGTAGGATACCGACATCGCGTAATCCCCGGTCAGGGCGCCGGATGTCGTGTAATCGAGCTGCTCCGCTCGGTATCCGCGCTTCTTGGCCATCGTCAGGAGGAGCGTGATCGCGTTGCGGCCGCATATCGTCGCCCCCGTCTCGCGGACATAGCGTCGAAAGCCCTTGGGATCTGTCTTTTCGATGAAGTCGATGGCACCGCCGTCGAGCTCGGCGAGTTTGGCCGGGATATCAGCGCTAAAGGGCAAATACCCGTAAGCCCGTCCATAGTGGGTGAAATCGGAGGATGTAACGACGAGCGTTGTCTCGTCCCAGAAGGGCAGGAGGGTGGCCGCCATGGCGCCGTACCAGGAATCCTTGACTTCGCCGATCAGAATCGGGATCAACTCGAACCCCTCGGGCAGCACGTACTGCAAGAAAGGTAGCTGGATCTCGAGGGAGTGTTCATGCTCGTGCGCGTCGGGCACGCACGCGAAATGATCGCCTTTCAGAACAGTATCGCAGGCCTCGCGATCGAGAGGGATCAAGCCCATCGGTGTGGAATAGTGGGTCACGTCGACGATCGTGGCACCTTTCAGGCGGAAGCGGTGGCTGATCGCGAGGACCATGACCCTATTGATCTGCTGGCCGCGCAGCGCCTTGAACCCAACCGCCGCGGTCGCCCCCGAATAGGCATAACCGGCGTGCGGGCTGATGAGAGCCCGGATCGGTTCTCTCGTCGCGGAGGTCTTGGTCCGGTCGAGGAGTCCCTCGATCTGGCTTTTGAGACTGGCACCGTCTCCGGGATACCAGCTTCCAGCGAAAACAGCTTTTCGGATTCTGGGAGCCTCCTGATCCTGTGGGAGACCGTTCATATCACACCTCGCACTGAGGAAAATGAGGGTCGTCGAGAGAGCCAGGAATATCGTGACATAGCGCATCACGGAATCCTCCCAAAGCAAACCCCTCGCCGCTGTCGGCAGAATAGAAATTATTCCATATTTTACTTCCTCCTTCGAAAGGGCGTAGTAAAAAAAGCAAACCTCCTGGGGATCGCGTCCCGGATTGTGTCGCGAACCGCTGCGGAGCATGACCGCTCTCGGGCTTGTTCGCTTTGTTTTCGATGCAGCATCCCTTTTCCGGCAACCTGACTGTCGTTATGATATAAACTGAGAGTATCTGATTTTCGGGAGGTGGTTCGGGCTGTGGCTGACCACCTCGAAATCGATCGTCTTGCTCGGGGTGGTGCAATCTCGGCACACGAGGCGCGAGAAAGTATCGAGCCCGTGCCTCTCCCGGGGAAGCGGCGCCGTACGACTGCGCGAGAGGAGGTAAAACGCATGGCAGGCAGAGACGTGACTGTCGGAAGGCTTTGTCGATGGAGATGGGGTGCGATCGCATTGGCGGGGTGTCTGCTGCTTTTCGCCGGCTGTCTATTTTCGGGGTGTGGATCGAAGAATGATGCCGGCGAGGTCGTCATTTACTGTGCATTGGACCAGAATTTTTCCGAGGCGATCTTAAAGGAGTTCGAGAAGCGTACGGGCATCGCGGTTCGCGCGCAGTACGACCTGGAAGCCAGCAAGAGCGTGGGATTCTATCAGAAAATCAAGGAGGATATGAATCGGCCGCGCTGTGATGTCTTCTGGAACAACGAGCTCATGCTGACCGTCTGTCTGAAGCAGCGTGGCGCGCTGGCACCTTACATTTCGCCTGCAGCCGCGGAGATACCCGACAGTTTCAAGGATCCCGAGGGGTTCTGGACAGGATTCGCCGCCCGGGCGAGGGTGTTTATCGTCAATACCGACCTGCTTCCTGAACGGGATGCCTGGCCGAGCTCGTACCGCGACCTGGTCGACCCCGCGCGCAGGAGCCAGGGCGGCCTGGCGCGTCCTTTCGCCGGAACGACGGCCACCCACGGAACGATCCTCTTTCAGGTACTGGGCGAGGAGCGCGCCAAAGCGTTCTTCGAGGGGATCGTGGCCAACGACGTCAATATGACTCCAGGCAACGCCCATCTCATGCGGTCCGTGCGTCAGGGCGATTTCGCCTTCGGCTTCACCGACACCGACGATTTCAACGTAGCGCGGCTGGAGAAGTTCCCCGTGGAAGCCGTCTATCCCGACCAGGGTGAAGGTGAGCCCGGAACCCTCGTGATTCCCAACTCGGTGGCTTTGATCAAGGGCGGCCCCAATCCGGACAACGCCAAGAAGCTCATTGACTACATCTTGAGCACCGAGGTGGAAGAGAAGCTGGCCTTCGCAGACTCGGCACAAATTCCCCTCAGGAAAGCTGTCAAGCGTCCTGAGCACGTCGAGGTCCCTGGTGTGGACTTCCGTGCCATGGTCGTTGATTTCGAAAAAGCGGCCGATGAGTACGAAGCCCGACAACAGTTGTTTTATGAGATCTTTATGAAATAAGACCTCGGCGGAGGTGACTAACTTATTTTTATAGTTTGTTCATCCACGCTATTCCGGCACAATGAGTGGGTTTAGATCTTGTCGCCTTCCGGTGAGCTGAGGGGAGGAACCGGTTGGCACATGAACAAATCCCGTATCGTTGAGGACCCGGCCCACCGTTGGTCCCTTTGTCTTCATCTATATGATTCTCACCCTCAGAGGAAGGGAGACATGGAGCAACTCGTCTATCTCGACAACGCAGCGACGACCTATCCGAAGCCCCGCGAAGTTCTTGAATTCATGATCGATTTCTACCACAACTACGGTGTCAACCCGGGCCGTTCCGGTTTCGACCTATCGATCCAAGCTGAGGAGATGCTCGTCAAGACCCGTCGCCGTTTGCAGGCCTTTTTCAACGGCAAGGGCGACTTCAACCGTTTGATCTTCAGTTACAACGCCACCGATGCGCTCAACACGATTATCTTCGGCCTGCTCAAAGAGGGTGACCATGCCATCAGCACCACTCTCGAGCACAACTCCTCGCTACGGCCGCTCTATCAGCTGCAGACCGAGGGCGGGGTGGAGGTCGACTACGTTCCCTTTGACAGCCGCGGATACGTGGATCCTGACGATTTCCGCAAACTGATCAAGAGCAACACGCGGCTGGTGATGGTCAACCACGGCTCCAACGTGATCGGTACGATTCAGCCGGTGGCGGAGATCGGCAGGATCTGCCACGAGAAGGGGGTCATCTTTGTTATGGATGCCTCGCAGACCGCCGGCATGATCCCCATCGACATGGAGGCGATGAACATCGACGCGGTGGCTTTCACCGGACACAAGTCGCTGCTCGGTCCCACCGGGATCGGGGGGCTCTTCGTGCGGGAGGGGATCGAAATCCGGTCCACCCGCTTCGGTGGAACCGGTGTCGAATCCGCCGTACGCGGACAGCCCGAGCTCTTTCCCCATCGCCTGGAATGCGGCACCGTGAATCTTGCCGGTGTAGCCGGGCTCCATGCGGCGCAGGATTACATCGAGAAGCGCGGAATGGACGACATTGCCGCCCACGAACGCAAGCTCGCCACGATCCTCCGCGACGGGCTGATCGACATTCCCGGTGTTACGATGTATTGCGCTGATTCGATGGAGAATCATCTTCCCGTCTTCGCCTTCAATATTCGCGGATACAAGGCCTTCGATGCCGGAGCTCTCCTCGATGTGGACTACGACATCGCTGTGAGGACCGGGCTCCACTGCGCGCCTCTCGTTCATGAGGGGATCGGCACCACCAAAATCGGCGGCGCGTTGCGGGCCTCCCTGGGGCCTTTCAACGTGGAAGCGGATGTCCACCGCTGTATCAAATCGGTGGCGGAACTGGCTTCGGAACGTAGCTAGGGGGCGTGCAAAAACGAATCCACAGCGGATTTGCGCTCGTTGGATTCAGAATTCGACTGCAACGATTGAGCCGGGCCGCCGGAAGAGCTTTACTATGCAAAGCTCTGGTAAACCTGGAGCGGTCAACGATCGGCAAAAGGCGAGATGACCAATGGGACGTCGTTTTTGCGCGTCTCCTCGATCGGAATCAGGAAGGAGTGAGCCATATGACACAACTCAAGGGACAGGTGGCGGTCGTGACCGGTTCGGCGCGTGGGATCGGCAAGGCGATCGCCAGGAAGCTGGCTGAAGCCGGTGCAGATCTGGTCATCACCGACGTGCTGCAAGATGAGGCCGAAAAAACCGCCGCCGAGATCGAAGCTTTGGGTGTGCGCACCATGGTGCAGGTGGCCGATGTCTCCAAGGCTGAAGAGGCCGACGCGCTGATGAACAATACCGTGAAAGAGATGGGCCGTCTCGATATCGTGGTCAACAACGCCGGGATCACCCGTGATGGGCTCTTTCTGCGCATGAAGGACGAGGACTGGGACCTGGTGCTCCAGGTCAACCTACGCGGCACGGCGCTTTGTTCCCGCAGTGCGGCGAAGATTATGTTCAAGAAACGGCAAGGCCGCATCATCAACATCTCCTCGGTGATCGGCCTCATCGGGAACGCGGGGCAAGCCAACTACGCCGCCTCAAAGGCGGGTGTCATCGGGCTGACCCGGTCGCTGGCCAAGGAGCTCGGCTCCCGAAAAGTGACGGTCAACGCGGTCGCGCCGGGCCTGATCGAAACCGCTATGACCGCCGACCTCCCGCCGGAAACGCGCGCGGGCTACGAGAAGAACATTCCTCTCGGGCGCCTCGGCACGCCGGACGACGTGGCGGACGCCGTCCTCTTTCTGGCCTCACCGGCCGCGTCGTATATCACCGGCCAGGTGATCGCCGTCGATGGGGGCATGACGAGTCATTGAGGAGTTGCGCAAAAAAAGCGCGATCTTTACACACGAGCGATCGAAATTGGTAGACTGGTTCGCCAATTTGGGCCAAATTGGACAACGAGAAAGTCGTCGATGAGCCGCTAGTTCGGCCGGAAGAGAAAGGACTTCTTCATGTTAGAGACAGAAAAAACGACGCAGCTCATCGAGCTTTGCGAAACCTTTGGCGCCCACAACTATCATCCACTTCCGATCGTCATCGAGAAAGGTGAGGGCGTGTGGGTCTGGGATGTGGACGGCAAGAAATACCTCGACATGCTTTCGGCCTACTCGGCTCTGAACCAGGGCCACCGTCATCCTATGATCATCGCGGCACTCAAGGACCAGGCCGACAAGCTCACCCTCGCATCCAGGGCGTTTCACGTGGAGCCGATGGCGACGTTCCTCGAGGAGATCACCGACTTTTGCGGCATGGAGATGGCTCTGCCGATGAACACCGGGGCCGAGGCCGTGGAGACGGCGATCAAGATGGCCCGCAAGTGGGGATACGAGAAGAAAGGCGTCGCTGACGGCCGCGCCGAGATCGTGGTGTTCAAGAACAATTTCCATGGCAGGACGACCACGATCGTCGGTTTTTCCTCGGAAGAACAGTACAAGGAGGGGTTCGGGCCCTTCACCCCAGGTTTCCGGCTGGTAGAGTACGGCAACATCGCAGAGCTCAAAGCGGCGATAGGCAAGAACACCGTGGCGGTTCTGATGGAGCCGATCCAGGGCGAAGGGGGGATTCTGATTCCACCCGCCGGTTATCTCGAGCAAACCCGCGACCTCTGCGACCGACACAACGTGCTGCTCATGCTGGACGAGATCCAGACCGGGTTGGGGCGCACCGGCCGGCTCTTTGCCTATCAGCACGAGGATCTCGAGCCCGATGTCCTGATCCTGGGAAAAGCGCTGGGCGGCGGTGTCATCCCCGTTTCGATGGTGCTGGCGTCCAAGGCGGTGATGGAAGTCTTCCGTCCTGGCGATCACGGGTCCACCTTCGGAGGATTTCCGCTGGCCTGCGCCGTGGCGATGGCGGCGATCAACGTGATTCGCGACGAGAATCTCGTGGAGAAGTCTGACGAGCTCGGCAACTATTTCATGGACCGTTTGAACGCGTTGGGCAGCTCGCACGTGAAAGAAGTGCGCGGCAAAGGGCTGCTCATCGGTGTCGAGATCAAGAAAGATTCGGGTAAAGCCCGCTCCTACTGCGAAAAGCTCATGGCCAAAGGCCTGCTCTGCAAAGAGACCCACGAGTCGGTCGTTCGCTTCGCACCGCCGCTGGTCATCACCAAGGACGAGATCGACTGGGCACTCGAGAAGATCGCCGAGGTTCTTGCGTAAAACCGGTACTCATAAGGTTCTCTTTCTCTGTAGTGCAGATTCAGCTTGGAAACAGCACTCGGGTATTACGGGGCACGCCGGTCGTGCCCCTTACTTATTTTTGGATTTAACTATCAGGATAATCACATATATCTCAAGGCACCTAGACTCTTTGCCGAAAAAGACTATTGGGAAAAAAGGGGTATGAAGGGGACGAGTATGTAAATGGGTAGAGCTGTGCGAAGTGCGGGGCTTCGCGCATCAATGACTCCGCGACTGAGAAAAGTGGGAAATGGAATAGGGATTTAGGGGAAACATCTGGGAGGCCGGCGTGCTCAGGCACGCCGGTTTCTTTTTTGGAACTCTTTTGTGTTATTCGGCTCGCTTCTCGATGCGATCAGCCACGACGTTGAAGGGGGGGCGTATTAATCATAAATCTCCAAGGCTTGGCTCGATGATTACTCCCCGAGAAATTCTCACATTTTAGGTTCGGGTCAGCGATGTCTTTCGCGCGTTTTGTAATAGAGACAAAAGACACCACGAACAATCAACAATAATGATTGTGTGTATATATAATAAATATTCGCGCGTTCGCATAAATCCACAACATGCTGATCTGTTCAGGAAGGAGGGTTTTAGATCGGCATAAAACAACTTTGTTCTTTTATTAAGGGCTTTCGTTTCCTGTCATTATTCAATAACTACGTTCAATAACTACGGAGGGCTCAACGATGAACTCGAGAGTTAAAGTACTCAACGTATGTTCCTTTGTGTGTTTCTTCATGCTTGCCCTGTCCATCAACGGTTATTCCGCCAACATCGTAGACAATTCTGATTTCTCCAATGATCTAACCGATTGGACGAGCTCCTACGGCGGGCAAGGAGATTTCACGATTGAAGTGCTTCCCAGCTACGGAGGGTATACGGATGTGCTTCATTATCAACGAACAAATTCGAACAATAACGGTGGAAACATCCAGATCTGTCAAGATTTCAGCGTCGATCCCTACAATTGCCACGCTGATAGGGTAAAGATATCACTCCGCTTTATGATAGCCTCTCATTCACTGACCAACAGCGGCTGGTGGAGTGAAAGTTATGGTGGCTTCGGTGAATATCCGTTGCATTTGTACCTCGGAACCCTCAGCGGTAAATTCAACACTTCTGGCCAGGTTTGGAATCTTGGCCTCTTGTGCAACAATAACTCTTCGGACTATCTAGAAAACTATATGGCATTCCCACAAAATACTTGGATTTCCGGTAGTGGGACTATGCCTATTGACGGATACCATCTGACCACGTTGACCATCATTGGGGAAGGATGGGATTTTGATGTCTATGTCGACTACATAGAGGTTGAACCGATCAATTCGAAGAGTTCATCCGCTGGTGACGATCCGGGCCTTGGAGTTGGATTCGTATTCGAAACAACTGAGGCAGAACAGCTTTCACCGTACTTGAGCTTTTTAGGCTCTGTCGATCCAGGTGAATCTATCGACGTTAGAGTCACGGGCAAGCCTTACTCCACAGTGTGGCTCAGCGGTGGATCCGGTGTGAGGGCCCTCCCTCTGAGTACATGTTATGGTCGTCTCTACTTGATCCCACCCTTCCAGAGCAGATCTTGTGGTGTTATTCCCGAGAAAGGAATTCTGGTTGCGCCGATGACGGTGCCGAACTGCTGGGTCTCCGGTCAGGAGTATCCTTTTCAGGCATTGGTGGGAAGGAAGCTTTCCAATCTCGTTGTGCTCATAGCCCGGTAACCACTTGACCGGGTAGATTCATTGTTCCAGAAAAAAGCGTGGCGGATTCGACGGATTCTGCCACGTCTTAACGTATGATATGTCAGATGACGCTTCATCATTTCTGATTTTTTCAACGGCCTGCTATGTCGATTCGGCGTCGTGGCGTCAATGCAACTCGAGGAACATCATGAGCTCCCCTTTGCATTCCTCGTAACCCTGCTCACGATGATCTGTGATGATAGCCGAATTCCGAAAGAGCGGCTTTTCCGCTCTCATCGTTTTTTTTACCATCTCATAGCAGCAATAGTCTCCGTTGCCGTACCACCAGCTCCGGTTGTAGTTGGAATGATTGTCAATAAAGAAAAACAGGTTGTTATATTCCCATGAATAGGTCTTTTTATAGTTTTCATCGTGTTCGGTGTAGAAGGTAAATCTGTTTGAGCCTTGGACAAGCCACTCCATGGGAATTTCAAAGGGTACCCATTGAGGTTCGATTGTGATATACAAAAACTTTCGTGCACAATTGTAGGCGATCTCCTTCTGAGGATCGCCGTTGACGCGGATTCGATCATTGTCGCTCGGGTGGAAGTCTCGCCACATCAGATTGAAGAGTTGGGCATAAACCCAGAGATAGGCTTTGCTGAAGGCGGTTAGATCCTCATTGATTTCGATCATCTTTTCCATTTGGTCGTCTTCGAAATCGATAGCAGATTTTTTTTCCCATGTCCAGTCGCAATCCTTGATGATCTTTCCATAGGGCCAGGCACATTTATAGATATCTGCGCGATCTTGGTACGACTTGGCCTCATCCGCACAGCCTTTATCGTTTAAAACGATCGCTAATCTTCGTAGCAGAGTCGTTAAAGAATTCCGAAGGGGGCTGCCAGAACAATCTCCCATTAAGATCTCCAATCCCTCATCGATATGGAGCAGCCCTTCCCGATCCCTGTTTTGTTTTACGAGATTGACCCCTAGGCACACTTTGGTCAGTCCTAACTTCCAATGGTGAGGCGTGCGGTGCTTTTTATGATTGATCAGTGTTTTGCGTATCGTTTCTTCCTTCTCAATGAGTGAAGTATCTGACAAACCTGATTCGTGTATATCTGGATACCCAACTTGTATAAGTGCCAGTAGCTGAGTGATTTTGGGGTGGTCCTCGGGCCAGTAGGTCCTGTATTTGTCATAAACCCTCTTGATCAGTGAAAAACTCGAACCTTTAGAGGTGTGTTGACTGATCGTTTCGAGGCAAAACGCGGATTCCAAGCTGTTCTCCCCGAAGACTTCCTGCTGCGCTTTGAATCCAAGACGCCAGAGCACGGATGCGGTATTTGTTTGAGATTCTCGACTGTATCTTCTAAATGATTCCACGAAGATGCTGAGGTCAATCAAGCAAGAAGCGATACGGGGATCCTTATCATCCAATCGCCGGTAATACGTATCCAGAGCGTTGCGGAGGTAGTGTTCGGATTCCCTGAAACGGGGTGAATGCCATAATTGTCTACCCAAATATTGGTAGACTTTAGCCAAGGCCATCTCCTGATCTTGGAAAGATAATTTCTTACAAATTTGCTCTGCTGTATGCAGCAGATCGATCGCTTTTTTGAATTCTCCCTTATCATCTAGGAAAATTGCGAAATCTATACTTGCGTCGATTAAGTGAACTGGATTGGGAGGGCTTTGTTCGCGAAGGAGAGAAAGCGCGGTTTCAAAATGTTGCCGCGCCAAATCGTATTTCCCTACATCACACTCGATATTGGCCAGTTGGTTGAAGAGCACTCCGCTCGAGAGGCTGGATCTCTCTGTTACATGCTGACTCAAATCCAAGGCTTTCCGGATGGCGGCTTCAGCCGCATCGAACTTTCCCGTTTTCCACAGGGCTCTGCTGTAATAGAAATATGTCTCCAACAATTCAGGATCCTGGTCGTCGAGCGCGGATTTGCGGACTTCCAGGGATTTCCGCCACCATTCTTCGGCGAGGTTCTTGAGATGGAGTTTTTCGGTGAGCTGGACGATCGTGTCTATATATTCCATCTGTTCTTTCAGTTGTCCCTGGAGATTCTCTATGAGCCGCTGCGGCGCTTCACCTTCTAGAGTTTGCCTGAGTTCCTGCCGATTGGAGAGCTGTTCTTCGAAGAGATTGTTCAAGGAGTCTGAGCGTGCTCACGGTAATCGATGGTGCTGTTCTTGCGCTTTATGAGGGTTGGTTGCGCGATTGCAGATGGTGTTGTAGTTCTCTGAGGTAGCTTACGGCTTGTAGGAAGGTGTTCCTCTGGTCGA
>Ga0190284_1000081_pt1 | contig 72321 bp, 58 predicted proteins | sample 48691812_MG_FD_161668 | JGI IMG/M metagenome (GOLD analysis project Ga0190284, IMG submission 161668) | Hydrothermal vent microbial mat bacterial communities from Southern Trench, Guaymas Basin, Mexico - 4869-18-1-2_MG | ecosystem: Environmental > Aquatic > Marine > Hydrothermal vents >... | reverse complement strand
CAACACCTGACCATAATCTGCACTGATCTGTCGGCCCATATGCGCCTCGCTCTTCACGGTTTCCCCCTCTTGTAGTACATTTTCCCCAACTTCGCGAGAAAAAAATGGACTTTTGCAACAGTCTCTTTATCCCTGGGTCCGACATCCATTTCCCACCGTGAGTCCCGAAGGGACGACACATAGCGAGCGCGTAATGGTTCTGTCGTCCCTTCGGGACTCAGGTGTTCTGCAATGGCCCTTACCCGGCGATGAATCGCCGGGCTATTTTCTGACGCCCTTTCAGGGCTACGGTCTTTCGAGAAAGAAGCGAGAAAGAAGCGAGAAAGAAGGGGCACGCCAATGAGTCAATCCGTGATTACTTTTGAGAACCCCTATATACCATTTCGCGGAAGCATTGCGTTGCGCAACAGTCTCCTAGAGCGGGTTGCCCTGAATGTGGGTGCGGATCTCCTCCATGGCCTCCTCGTAAGAGATTCTCGTTTGCCAGCCCAGTTCTTTCCGAGCCTTGGTGGTATCTACGTCATTGTCCCGTCCCATGAGCGCCACGGCCAGACGAGTGACCGGAGGCCTGAGCCCCAGCGGTGTGAACAGGGTCTCGCAAATCGATCCGAGCGTCCACCCCACGGAAAAGGGCAAACTGCCGAAAGGTTTCTTGCCCAACACGGCCGAGAGATCGGTCAGGTATTGTTTCCAGGTCACTTTCCAATCGTCGCGCAAATGGTAGGTCCGGCCCGCGGCCGCGTCCACGGTCCCGGCCAGAATCATCCCATCGATCAGGTTGTCCACATAGATCAAGCTGGAACTGTAACGGCCCTTGTCCACAAGCGGCACAAGTGACTTCTTGAATTTCAGTGCAACCTCATCTACCCAGACACTCCTCGGGCCCACCACATTAGCAGGTCGCACGATGACGCATCCCCGGGAAAACTTGTCGTCGTACGACCTGACCAACACCTCGGATTCGGCCTTGGAATCGCCGTACGGAATGCCGCACCTTTGTGCCTCGTCTTCCTCTTTCAGGCCCTTGAGATGTCGATGCACGCCCAATGCGGTGAAGGAACTCACATGGACAAACCTGGACGCCTTGCCCGAGCATTCTTCCAGCATGTTCCCGGCGCCGTCAACAATGGGGCCGTAGAACTGCTCCTTTGAGCCGTAATCCAGGACCCGCGCCGCAAGGTGGAACACAAGGTCTACACCGTCACATATTCCCCTGAGGCTGTCTGGGGCCATTATGTCACCGGTCTTCATCTCCGAGACGGATTCGGCAATGTGACCGGCATCGTCTTTGGGCAGGACCAGAGCACGTACCTCAAAATCTCTGTTCTTCAATTCCCTGCATAACTTGGATCCGATGAAACCTGTTGCGCCTGTGACAAGAACCTTCATAGATCTCCCCTCTCAATACCGCATTTTCGGAAAAAGTTCCTCTTCCATGACCGGCCTCTACAATCCTAGACCAGGGTCCATGCCTTGACAAGGCGCCACCAAGCATGAGGATTGGCGAAGCGCGGCAGGGACCGATTGTGGGGGCGACGCAGGCGCCGGCCTCTTGGATGGTCTCTTTCGAATTGCCGGCAATTTCATTGGAACTTACACAAAGTGTCGCACGAACCGAATGGACCAACCGATGGGTTTGAGAGCCCGAGGCCGACCCTCAATAGCCTCTTCGAGCAATTCCAGTGCAAGATCCCGTCGATAGTTGTACATTGCTTCACCCGCTTCCTTGGAAGCCTTGGAAGGATCTCCCTGGTATGGGGCCATCTGCGGATCACCGACCCACGCGAGACCGTGAGCCAGGAAGTAAAAGTCAGTGGCCGCATCTTGTGCGCCCACAGCTTTAAACAGCTGGCTGATACCGGACAACAGTCGAGGCACGAAAGCCATCGAAGATTTCTTTGCCGCCCCTGTCTGTTTCCCGATGTCCCGAACTTTGTCAGGATCTGATGCGAGCATTAGTGAGGTCTCGTTGGTGCCCGCGTGGGAATCCGTTACATCCCCGCACTTTCCGGGGCCGAGGCCGGTCTTTTGTGTCAGGTCGGGATCATGCGAGATCATGCGTCTGAATGATTCATGAAACGGCGCAATGAGGCAAAGTCCTTTTTTGGCAAGTTTCCTTGCTGCCACCTCGATAGCAATTTCGTGCGACGGCCCTCCGTGGTTGTCCGTCAGCAGCCAGTACCTAAAACCAAGATCGACAAGCGCTTTTCCCATGTCCAGCACACCGCGGCCGATGGCCTGATGGCCGATCGTGAATGAGCCTGCAACAGGAATCGCATCCGCTCCGAATGGTATGGTCGGAAGGACCACAGCCGTGAAATCCTGGTGCTCTTCTGCGAACTTCTCTATGATCCTGTCCCGTAGCGATTCCGCGATGAAAATGTCCGTGCCGAGCGGCAAATGCGGGCCGTGCGTTTCAATGGGCGATATGGAAGAGAATACCACGGTGGTATCGCGGTCCAGGGATTCAAGTTCCTTGTACGTCATGTCCACATACTGGGATATCTTCATAGGCGGCCCTCTTTCCGGACAAAAAACCTTACAGAGGAAGCAATATCCGAGCATACGTGATCAACGGTTCCCGAGTCAACCAAATCTCAGGCTGTTCCACCCGACGGTCGTCCTTTGTGTATGAACGACCGGCCGGTCGCTCCCAAGACGTGTGCGTCCGGAATGCGATTGTGTTAATCTGTCGGTGAGAGACTACAAGGAGGAGATATGGTCAGAAACGTTTTGTTGGTGATCGCGGCCGGGCTGCTGATCGGCCTGTTGTGGGCTGAGAGCACGGGCGGTTACGCTCGGGTCTTGATGTTCAAGACTCCGCTGTCGATCCTGTTTGTGGTGGCGGCCCTGATTCAGGTTCGAGTGTTCCCGCCCTACTTTCGGTTGATTCTTGCAGGGCTGATCCTGGGGCTGATCGGAGACGTATGTCTGGCATTGCCGGGACAAGCGGCTTTCAAAGTAGGGTTGGTAGCTTTTCTACTGGGGCACATCCTGTATGTGCTCGCGTTCGCAAAGCTCACCCGGGCAAAGGATTGGCTCAACCCGATGAACCTGCTGATCGTCGCGGTCAGCGCGGCGGCTTTCCTGTGGTTCCAGCCTCACCTGGGGAAGATGCTCGTGCCCGTGTCAGCGTACATCGTGGTCATCTCGGTCATGGTTGCCGGAGCCTGGGCGGCCTTCCGCAATCCTGAGGTGAGAAGGACCGGCGCTTGGCTCATATTGATCGGCGCGGTCTTTTTCTATGTATCCGACCTCTTTGTGGCACGGGAGCGATTCGTTTCCCCCGAGTTTCTCAATCGCCTCATCGGGCTGCCGCTTTATTACGGCGGCCAGTTCCTTCTGGCTTTTTCGATTGGGAAGGTGAAATAGGGATATGTCCCTCCTGATTACTGCCCCGGACGCACTGCCCCGCGTTCAGTAACCGGGTCATGGGTTCGGGGAGGATTTGTAGATGCCGAGACTATTTGCAAAAGGAAAGAATAGAGCCTTGCTGGACGCCGGCCGGCAGGGGGATCTTGAACTGGTGACCGAGCTTTTGAAAAAGGGCGCCGACATAGAAGCCAGGGACGAGAATGGATATACACCTTTGATGAGGGCTTCACTGGCCGGCAAATCCCACATAGTCAAGGCTCTCCTGGCGTCAGGGGCGGATCTGCGGGCAGCGGATGAAAACGGATCTACCAGTCTGATGTTGGCCTCTTCCGCGGGGCACTTATTGCTCGCCTTGCTCCTTATGAGCAAAGGGGCCGACGTCAACACCAGGGACAACGACGGGGCCACGCCATTGAGTTCGGCAGCCCATTTCGGCCGCTTGGACATGGTCAAGATGCTGTTGGACAGGCGTGTTGATATCAACGCCAAAGACAACGAGGGGAAAACAGCTCTGATGGCCGCTTTGGATTCTAATTTTCCTCTGGTGATGAGCAGGCTCCTGGAACGCGGGGCGGAGGTGAACGTTCAGGACAATGCCGGCTACACCGCTCTTATGAGCGCAGCGTTCAGCGGGCACCTGGGAATTATGAAGATGCTGCTCAAGAGGGGCGCTCACGTTCATTTGAGGGACCGGGCCGATCGGACGGCTCTGATAAAAGCAGCGGCCAAGGACCAGACGGAAGCCGCCACGCTTCTTCTGAAAGAAGGAGCCGACGTGGATGCAGCCGACAGCGCGGCCTGGACTTCCCTGATGGTAGCCTCGGACAGAGGGCATGTTCCCATGGTCAAACTCCTCCTGGATAGCGGTGCAGAGTTGGATCGGCAGGACAGGGCAGGTCGGACCGCGTTGATGTGGGCCGCGCGGGCGGGCAAGACACAGGTAGTTAATCTGCTGTTGGACCACGGCGCTGATACCGCCACCGCGGACGCAGCCGGTCTGACGCCCCTTGTCTGGGCCTCGCAGGAGGGGCATGAAGAGGTTGTGGAACTCCTGCTTGAAAGAGGCGCCGAGCTTACTGAAGAGACTTCAAAAACCATCGAGGTGCTCTTCGACAGCATTGACAGAGGCTTCACCGAAACGGTGGACCTGACCCTGAAGCGTGGGGTGCTCGTCGAGGCAGAAAGTAAGCACGGGAAAAGGGAATTGTTGGAGGCTTCTGCCGAGGGCAACCTGAAGAAGGTACGTGCGCTCCTGGACCGGGGCACGGAGGTCACTTTTGTGAGCAAATATGGCCTTTCGCCGCTCATGAGGGCATCCTATGGTGGTCACCTGGAAATCGTCCAGCTACTTGTGGAGAAGGGCGCTGACGTTGATGCGAAAGACAGAAACGGCAAGACCGCGCTGACAAAGGCTTGCTCGGTGGGTCATGTGGATGTGGCCGGGTTCCTGTTGCAGCGCGGTGCGGATGTCAACGCGGCCACCCGAAACGGCATGACCGCTCTTATGAGGGCTTGTTACAAAGGTTACCATGAGGTGGTTGAACTCCTCTTGGGGGCCGGCGCGGATGTCAACCTGGCGGACAACGCGGACCGTACCGCGGCCATGTGCGCCGCTGACAAGGGTCACTCTGAAATACTGGAACTGCTCGCCGGCACAGGGGCCGGAGTGGCGCCGCATACCGATGGAGCGACGGATATGTCGGCGGCTCAGGTGTCGGAAGAGAAGCCGGAAGAACTGGACGAGTCAATCTATGAAATAGACGATGCCGGTGAAATGCAAGCCGAAGATTTGATTCACGCGTGCATCGAGGAAGACACGGGCAAGGTGGCCATGCTCCTGGATACCGGGATTGACGTAAATTCTCGTGACAGATCGCACAGAACACCGTTGATGTGGATGTGTTTTAAGAATCGTCGCAGTGTCGCTGATCTGCTGCTCAAGCGAGGCGCGGACGTTGATGTCCGGGACAACGCTGGACGCAATGCGCTCATGTGGAGTTCCTTGTACAGTGACCTTGATGTGGCGGAACTGCTCCTCGAACGCGGAACCGATGTGAACATCAGAGATCGAAACGGCTGGACGGCCCTGATATGGGCCTCTGTAAGTGGCAGAGCCGATCTTGCCAAGCTGGTCCTGTCCTTCGGCCCGGACCTGGACGCGAAAGACAAGGACGGAAGGACCGCCTTGATGTGGGCCTGTGAAAAAGACAATCCTGAGTTGGTCAAAATGCTGTGCGCCTGGGGAGCGGACCTCAACATCAAGGGACCCGACGGCCGCACGGCCCTGGAAATTGCAACAATGAACGGACATCCCGATGTTATCCGGGTTCTGAAGGACCATTCGCGGTAATAGGCCAGTGCCCTCGCGTAAATGAATGGTTATGTCTCTGTCGAGTCTTGTGAGAGGAGACACGGAGACTCTTCGGGTTCCTGGGCGCCGTCCCCGACGGTCAGCGGCCCAAACACACCCGAAATGGCAAGACTGCCGCACAATTCCGGCGGGCATCTTCGGCCCATCGTGCCGGGAAGGTGTGTCGCATCGGCCCGCTTGAACTGGATGAATGGCTCCAATGCGGCAAGCCGGCGCTACGGCAGGATGGTGGAAAATGGCGCCAGACGCAGAGACGAGCCAGGCGGGGCGGTTTTCTGAGCGGACGGCTGGCCTGCGGTCATCCAAAGATGTCAGCACGACCATGATCTATATCCACGTCTTGAACAAAGGAGGCCATGTGGTACGCAGCCCGGCACATGGGCCGTAGGCCGGTTTTGTGCAGTCTGATTCAGCCAAGGGAGATAGGCGAATAATCAGCAATCGGGTTGATATGACAGCGCTGTAGAATACAGGATAAGAAGACACGCCAACTTCTCATACAGAATGACACGTTCTGTGTTTGCCGTTTTAGACCGACTGTATAATCATTGTTATGTGAAAAGGAGATTAAGATGAGAAGATTAGAAGCTGTTAGTATTACAATTATTTCATTGTTTCTTGTCTTTCAGGCAATTGGAAACGCTAATGCACAGAGTACAACAGGTAAGCTCGCGAAAAATCGATATTCCGATCCTAATGGGTACTTCAAGATTGTGCCTCCAGCCGGATGGCGGATACAGAAATATCCACAAGACCCTCGTGGGAAAGTTGCGTTTACTGGCCCTGCTGGTGTTCAACTAAGGATTTTGGCAAAAGGGCTTGATCACAATAGCTTTGAAAAAATGGTGGAGCAAATCAAAGGCATAGAAGGAAAAATTGGGACTAATACCAATATCGAAAAGATTAGGTTTTCCGGAAAACCAGCTGTAAAACGAACTTTTTCCTTCAAGGGTGTAAGAATTCTATTTATCGACTTTATGATAGGGAATACCACGCACAACCTCATGTATTCAGCGTCACCCACGGAATTTGAAAAATATCTATCGTTGGCAAGGGAAAGTATGAATACCTATGAACCAACTTTGCGTGGCGTTTCCGCAGAAGATGTCAAAAAGCATGCTATAGCAAGTTCGCTGCGATTATCTCAAATATTCTTTGAACAGGGGAATTACGATTTGGCGATGGAATTCATCAAAGAGGGGTTGGAAGTAGAGCCGAATAACGCCGAACTACTAGAATTGAAAAAGAAAATAACAAAAGAAAAGTGAATAGAACACACAACAACCGCATCAACTCGGGCCGGTAATGCCGCTGCGCTCCATTGCCGGCCGGTTATGCGAAACGTTAGGCCGACAGAGAAAGCTTGCATGGTCCGGAAGACATGCTATCCTGGACGTTCGGAACCGGCGCCCCGGGTTCGCTGCATGCAAACCTTGTCCGCTGCCCGGCTAAGTACTCCGTGGCGCAAATGCGGCTGGGTATTCCACCCAGTGTTGTTGTCTCAACGGGCCTGCTCACAATACGGCCCCCTATCCGTCATTCCGGCGGACGCAGGAATCCAGTCTCTTTCAAATCTTTCTGGACCCCGGAGCCTGCCCCGGACGCCGATCCGGGGTTCGCCGGGGTGACGGGCCGGGTGATTTGGCGCTATCCTTGACTCACTATCTTTGCCAGTCATATGGCGCCGTATTTGTGCAATCGAGCACTAAGGCTCAACGGGTTTGTCAGCCTTGCCGGCCAATTCCATGAGCGTCATCAATGATGTGGCGCATAGCTTCTCAACCCCATCTCTGACCACGAGAACATCTGATCTACAAATCACCAGGGTGCGTCCCCGCCTTTGCACTCGGCCACGCCCGATGAGTAAATCTCCCGCCCCCGGAGCGACAATATTCAATTTGTATTCAACCGTTAATATGGATGAATCAGCGGGCATTAAGCTGAATGCCGCATAACCACCGACATTATCGGCAATCGTGCCTATCACGCCGCCATGAAAATGGCCGTGCTGCTGCGACAACTCCTTTCTATATCCAAGTTGGATCTCACAAAAACCGGGTCTGAGTTCGACAAGTCTAGCGTCAATGTAACTCATGAACCCCTGGCGATCAAAACTGTCCCTCACCTTCTTTTCATAGTTTGGATCCGCGGGCTGAAATAGCATTGGATGAACCTCTTTTTGTTCTTCCCTGTCCACTGAAACCATGTCCGATCTCCTTTTATGTAAACTCTTACAAATTCAGATGGGCCGAGCCTACCCCAGCGCAATACGGTAGACCGCAAATAGGAGTGTGGTCCAGACCAGCCCGAACAGTATGGGCTTCCAGAGATAAGTGTATCCCGACATCAGGTCTGCCGCGAAGTATTCCCTTGTTACAAGTAGACAGAGGTGAACGGGCGACAGCATCATCCCCATGTAACCGAATCCGAATGCCAGCACCGCAAAGGGAAATGGAGATTGGCCCACTGGGATAAGAGCCACCACCAGCGGAAAAGACGCTCCCACGAACCCTATCGCGATGCCGGTCACCAGCCCGGCTATGAACGGAAGCAAGGCTATTACCAATATTGGGGGGATCCCGTACGCGGCAAGCTCCCATCTGACGTGCTCAATGGCCTTGGATTCCACCAACAGGCCCTTGAAAGACATGATCGCAAATACAATCATGACCATGGAGAGAATCCCTGGATTAAGAACAGCCTTCCGCACTTGATCTTTGTCAAGAGAGTTTCGTTTGATGACGAGCCCGATTGCCACCAGAATCCCCAGGGCCAAACCCGAATATTTTGGTGAGGGCAGGGCAATCCCGGAGAAATACCGAACGATCTCCACCACAGCCTGAAGTCCGCCGAAGACCAGAATGACAACAGTGATCGGCATTGCTTCCCGAGCGAAGTTCCTCAGCGCCGAGCCTGAGAAAGTCTGTTCAGGCGCTCTGCCCTTGGGCGCGTGAGCGAGAATGAATAAGACCCCACCAATCAGCGAGCCGATCGTCAGGGGAACCTGCGCGACCATGAGCTTCCAGGATTCGAGGCCGAAAAGCGAGATGGCAAGAATGATTCCGGGGTACAGTGGCCACCAGAATTCCCAGATATGACGAAACCAATAGTTGACAGCCACCTTGAGTTCCGGTTCCGCGTCTTCCGAGGCTACCGCGGCCTCAACCATTGGCGCGGAAAAGAGCGCTCCTCCAGGCATGGGCAGCAGCCCGATCAACGCGGGCATCGCGGCAAGGGTGAAACGGGGATCCGGCGACACTGCCTGAAAGGAGGCCACCATTCTGTCAAGTTGACCGCTTGTTTGCAAGAGCCCGCTCAGGATCAGGATCAGGACAATGACCAACGCCAGCCATAGGGTTCGGCCGGCTATGGATTCACTCCAAATCCCACCCAGGATGGGCACGGCCCCCATCCCCATCCACAATCCTATGACCACGCTCCCCACAAACAAGCAGACATACAGAGGCAGCTTTCGGCTGAGCAGCAAAACCAAACCGAATGTCAGCAAGATCTTTGCCAGAGCAGGTAATGAAAAGAGCAACACGACAGACCTCTCAATTCACTGTGACGCACAGTCCGCAGCCGACGCGATACTTCAGCCGGCCGGCCGGCGGATTCACCGGAGCGCTTGTCCATGACGCGGGGGCCAATCTCATCAAGGCGTTCAAGAGCGACACACACCTGTGACCGCTCACGAAACCAATTTCCTAATCCCCACCATAGCACTTCTAACAGAGTTCAGCCGGGGAAGCAACAGGCCTTGCGAGGGCTTTGTGAGGCTTCACATTCTTCAGGTCGGCCATCCTGTCAACTATTCAACAGTCCGCCCCATCCCTCCGGATTTCTCCCACAGCTCGATCAGAGCCGGCAGGAAGCCGGCAAGATCTTCAACAATGCAGATGTCGGCCAGGTTGAATATCGCGGCTTCAGGGTCTGTATTGATTGCAACGATGAACTTGGAAGACCGCATGCCGGAAAGGTGTTGCTGAGCCCCTGAAATCCCGCACGCAATATAGAGATCAGGGGTTACCGTTGCACCGGTAAGTCCCACCTGTTGTTTGTATTCCAACCATCCCGCGTCGCATACCGGACGTGATCCGGCCACCGCTGACCTGGGGAACATGGAAGCGAGCTTGTGGATGAGGTCCAGGTTCTCTCTCTTGCGTATACCTCTGCCCGCTGAGACTACCACCGCGGCTTCGGCAAGGGCCGAATCCGAACCGCGCTCTGATCTGACTCCAACAGATCTCGATCGGCCGGGGTTATACTCCATTGTCCTCCGGACGACTGTGCCGGGTTCGGGATTCTCAGGAGCGAAAGGCTTGAATGAACCGGGCTGCACGGTGACCACCGTGGTCCCGGGGCCGGGGCTGATTCCCGCAACTATCTTTCCGTTGTGCAGACTTCGAGCCAAGCAAACACTTTCTTGGCCCGGGAGGACCCGCTCCACACCGGTCACACACGAGCCTCGCAATCGTACGGCAAGACCGGGCGCAAAGTCCGATCCCTGAGTTGTGGCGGCTGCGCACACATAGGCCGTTTGGAGTTCAGCAGCCAGCCTTCCGATTATGTTCTTGTACGCTTCCCCATTGTAAGAGCCAAGATTGGGAACATGAATTGCCAAGACCTTCAATCCAATGGAATCCGCGATCTCGCGGGCAATGTCCGCGATCCTATCTCCGAGCACGGCTACGAGGATTTCAGCGGATTGTAGACGTTGGATCTCATGGGCGCAGGCCAACAGCTCGTACGTGACCGGCTTGAGTCTGTCGTTGAAATGCTCGGCGATCACTAAAATGGTTTGGTCCATGATTTCGGGCTCAATGAATAAATTAGCGGAATTAGTCTCTTAGCAAACCCGTATTCTCTGAGTCACAAACTCGGACAACCTCAATCTGTTGAATGTAATCATGGAACGAGACGTTCATCCATCCGCATTCATTCTGGACATCTACCTTAATGCCGAGCGATTGCAGTTGTTCCACCATTCGATTCTCAATATTGTGAAAGCTGCCCAAGAAGAGTACGCCAGTTTCTCCTGGCGCTAACGAGCGATCAATCTCATTAGATATGAATTCATTACGCAAGAGCATGGTTCAATCTCGTCATTCACCTGGGAAAGTAGAATTGGTTGTCAAGGCCATTGCAGCACAAATTCGTGTTGGAGATCGTCTTCTTCACCTCTTGTTCCTTGCCTTGATTACCGAAGTATCTTGAACCTTATCCTTACCAATAGACGAGAAATTCTTAATCTTCACTCTACCGTCAGGGAAACGAGCCACGATGTCGAGAGTTCCTCCCATTGCCTCAATCGTCGCTCGCAGCGTCGAAATATAGGTGTCGGCGCGTTTTTCCATCTTGGCTACGTTGGGTTGTTTGATGCCCAACGCCTTAGCAAGCTTCTCTTGAGATATTCCCCGCGCACGTCTCAATTCGTGCAGTGCCATTTCAGTAACCATTTCTTGATAGAGCGCATCAGAACGGGCGATTGCTTCGGCGGACATTTTGGCTCCTAGTTCAACAAATTTACGAGCCATTTCTTGAGTCCTCCTTCTTTAGTGTTTCCAAGTGTTCATCATAAAGCCGATCGGCAATGGGCACGCGTTTCTCATACCAGCGATCATCTCCAGTCTTGTCTCCACCGATCGGTAAAATCGCGACCCGACGAGGGTCGAAGGCATGGATCACACGAAAGGGGCGACCAGCGTGCTGAATCCGTAATTCACGCATATGGTTGTGTCGTGACCCGTTGATACTGCTGGAGTGGGGGAAAGGGAGGTTTGGTCCATATTTACCTAGAAGGTTAACAACGGCTCTTGCTGATTCTTGCTCTCCTTCGGTAAGGCTGTCCCACCACTCGCCAAACTCATCCGTGTATTCAATGTCCCATTTCATGTCAACAATATACCCTCAAGGATATATATTGTCAAGGGTATAAACGGTCCCTTTTCACGATCTATGGCCACGGAGTAGACAGCAGTCAGAGACACGCGTCGGAATATTAAGTAGTCTCCATCTCATTCATGATCCGCTGAATTCGCCAAATACGAATACAGCATTTTAGGAAAGACCGTTTCGCAAAGAAAAAAGCCGTTCTAGTTTGTTAATTAGGATTCACTATCGACTTATAGATCAACCTCTTCCCACCAACCCCTTGAATGATACAAACTGTCCTTTCACCGTCGTCAATCTTTCTGTGGTTCCATCTGAAAGAAAACTCGTCGCAGTACCTGTGTAAGTGCCTCTTGGATACGTGATGGAATGCTCCGTGGACTCCTTTTTTGAGGAGAGCAGAGTAAGACTCAACTGTATTCGTGAAACAATTACCCCTGACAAACTCGCCGCGGAATTATGCACTTGACAAATATTCCCAGGGGTGGTATATTATGATTAACGACTGAGAGAAGGGAATCCGAGATGGATCTAGCCGAAATTACCGCTTTGACAGAAGACGAAGCAAGGGAATACTTTGAAAGAGTCCGTTGGCCAGACGTCCCTGTTTGTCCACACTGCGGAGAAACGAAGGTCGGAACCGTCAAAGGTGAATCAGCGCGTCCCGGTCTGTATACTTGTCTCACTTGTATGAAACAATTCACCGTAACCGTAAACACCATTCTACACGGCTCTCATATCCCCCTTCGCAAGTGGCTTCTGGCTTTCCATCTTATGACTTCATCTAAGAAGGGTGTTTCAGCATTACAGCTTCAACGGAACCTCGGTTTGGGGTCGTATAGGAGCGCTTGGCATCTGGCTCATCGTATCAGGTTTGCCATGACCGAGGGAGCTTTCTCGAAGCCACTAAAAGGCACAGTAGAAGTGGATGAAACGTATGTCGGCGGAAAGCCGAGGAAAGAGAGCAAAGGCGGCACTGAGAAACCGAAGTCAAAGCGCGGCAGAGGAACCAAGAAAACTCCAGTTCTTGCTCTCGTAGAGAGAAACGGAAACGTAGTCTCCAGGCCCATTGTACGCGTGGATGCCAAAACTCTAAAGGGAGCCATCAAGGAACTCGTTCATAGCGACTCCTGTATCATGACCGACGAATGGGCTTCTTATCAAGGGATTGGCAAAGAGTTCGTTGGTGGCCATAAGGTTGTGAAGCACAACGATGGCGAATTCGTCAAAGGGAATGCCTCAACGAATACCGTTGAGTCCTACTTTGCTCTTCTTAAGAGAGGCGTTCACGGTATCTTCCACCATGTCTCAAAGCATCATTTTCACCGATACTGTGACGAGTTCTCTTTTCGCTGGAATCACCGGAAGGTTGATGACAGTGAGAGAACTGTAGAAGCTATCAAAGGCATCCAGGGGAAAAGATTGACTTACAAGGCTGTTCGGTCTATTCTTGGATTAGGAAGTCGGAACCGGCTGGACTTCAATCAAGATGGCAGAACCGTTTTTTCCAGAGGAACGCTATGATAAGCCGAAAGAAGGAAAGGCTGAAACCTATTTCGTTGTATGGATTGGAACTGGAAGAAGCCATCCAGAACGTAATGGTAGTTGACCCACGGCCTTTATGGGAAGAACTGAAAGCGGAGAGAAAAAGGCAGCTAGGACCTAAAGAGAATCCCAACCAAGTGAAGATGGATGAGGAGGTTTTCCGTGGAAACAAAGCAGGTAGAAAGCAAGAAGAAGGAAAAGGGTCAGGCTAGGACACAATCTACCGAGATTCAATCCGGTACGAGTGTTTTTATGTCAGTTCAACCAAACAAGAAGCGTATCATCGAACTACGGGAGGCGTGGTATCACGAACTTGAGAAACAACACACAAGAAAGTAATCTTTGTCCCGTTTTTACCGTAGGTGATTTAATCCTCCGCATAGAGCTTATAGGAATGCTTCCATGTTTCGAGAGTTGCTTCCCTGGTTATTCGTAGCGTTGCATTGTATCATCTTTTTGATTCATGAGGTTCATGGAGGACAATGGGGGTTCTGGAAAATTGGTCTCACAATCGTCACTTTTATCGCAATTATAGGTGTTCCGCTATTTGTTTGGGCTGAGACGAGACGGCGGTGGCAGAAGAGACTTCAAGTTACCTCAAGCAGCCTGCATAATGTATCTGATAATATTCGTAATCACTACTTTTCCATACTGAAAGCAGAACCAGATCAGGATATGTACGCTTGTGGGCAACAGATTGTTGATAAAATCAAAGAGTCTCTTGAACATTTAACTGGGCGTACCAGTCATGTAAGTATCATCATAGCAGATAACCCACAAAGTGAACCTCAATTGCCTGACAACACGACTGTGTTTTTGTTGTGCAGAAGTGCCAATAACGGTACAGCCGTAAGGAGGCTTGGCGACGACGAGTCCCACAAACTGGAAGAGTATTCTCCTCTATGGGATATAATTAATGAAGGGATTCCATATTATGCTAAGACTTGGATTGTAAGAAAGCAGGTTATGGCCCATTGGATTCCTAAGACACATCGGGACCCCAATACTAAATGGGCTTCGGATTATAATGCTGTAATGGCTGTCCCGATTAGAATAAAGAGAATCTATTTAGCGGACAAAGATCGCGGTGTCGGAGAGTTTGTTGTTGCTGGCTTCATTTGGTGTGATTGGTCTGCCAGATTTCCCTTCTGGAAGTGGAATAGAGGCTCTTATGCAAACCTTTTGTTGTCTATAGCAGATGGTTTTTTCCACTACTTGGAGAGAGTGAAAGAAGTGAAGACAGATTCCTAGAATCAGATATCACAGCCCAGTTCTTTGCCAAGTGAATAATTCCGACTCGCCGTTGTTATGTTTCACAACCTGAAGACCACCATTGAAATCTTTCTCGATGCCGGCATAAGAAGCCCATTCGTCAGTCATTATGCAAGAGTCCTTGTGAACCATCTTAGCAACCCTTTGGTCTCAGTCTCTATTATTAAAAACGGATGAATGGGTTTGTCAAGAAAATAACTCCGCAAATGACTTTTCCGCCAATATTTCCAGCAACTTCGCGGCTTTGTCTTGTTGAGTTCCCTCCAGAACCACACCGCTGCGAGTCTTTTGCGGGTATGTCACACAGACTACGCTCTCCACGGGTTCCGGTCGTTCCAGGGAACCGGCGCGGATCATCTCAAGTTCCTGTTTGTTTGCTCGAAGGATGTTTGAGAGCGAAGGATAGCGAGGCTTGTTGATCCCGGACTGGATGGTCAGCACAGCGGGCAGATCAAGTTCCATGCAGTCGCGGAAACCGCCCTCAATCTCACGTTCCACGTATATGGGCCCAGCTTCTGAGGACAACCGTTGAAGCACTACTGAGGTGGCGCAGGGCATGGCAAGCATCTCCGCAATCATAGGACCCACCTGGCCTTGCATCTGGTCCTCGGACATCGCGCCTGTCAGGATCAGGTCATGCTCGTGTTCCTTGACGCTGGAAGCGATCAGGGAAGCTATTAGAAACGGGCTCAAATATCCCCGCTCTTCCGTGACAATGTGAATACCGTGGTCAGCCCCCATTCCCAGGGCTCGACGGATGACTCCGGCATCATCCGCGCTGCCTACGGTGATCACGTCTATGACAGTGTCGGTAAAGGCCTCCTTGATCAGGAGCGCCTCTTCCACTGCAAACTCGTCCAATCTATTCATCCTGAACGAAGTTGACCCGTCAACATGTACCCACTTGCCGGAATGGTCGATCTTGATTCCCGCGTCAGACTCCGGAACATATTTTACGCAGACCAGGATGTTCATGGTTGAACCGAAAAGGATTTTTGTACAGGGTAGGGCAGGATGGAGTGATTTTCAAGGAAAAACGAGCGAACGTTCGCTCGTTTTTCCTTGACATGATGTTGTGTGGGGCGTTATCAATACAGTGGAGCGCAATTATTTCGTGTCTTTGGGATGCGGGTTGGAATGTGTGGAAGAATGGCGGACCGGAAAGTCCGCCCTACATTCTTTTCCTGTGTGGCGCAGACTTTCCAGTCTGCGATCTTTTCCAGCCTGGATTTGGCTTCTCGCTCGCGCATCCTATGCCCGGACCATCCTGACGGAAGCCAGTTGCACTTTATGTAGTGGAAATTATTGATAACTCAAACATCCGAGGCCGCGCGTGAATCTGACAAGCTATGGCGGATGTTCCGCGCTGAACGCATCCGCTGAACCAACCAGGGAGGAATGCATATGCCGAAACCACAGTATCCGACGCAGGAAGGTATCTGGTCAAAGGGCAGGAGGAAAGAGGAGGGCTACTCCGGCGTAAGCCTCGGCACTCCTTATGGGGAGGCGGTCAAGAGCTTTCGACAGGCCGTTAATGGCCGGGATGACTTTGATCCGGCCGTGCTGTTCGTCTGGGGGACAATGCAGGCCAAGGCCGTGCTCAACATCCTCAAGTCCGTGGAAGAGACTTTTGGCGAGGCGGGCCAGGATCTGGTGCGTAAGGCCATAAACAAAGCGGGATACGAAGCAGGGGAAGGATTGTTGGAGAATTCCACTTTCCCCGAGGATCTGGACGAGGTCGAGTTGATGTCGTACATTGTTACCGGCATAAACACGGTTCTGTACGCGTCATTGGAGAAACCGTGGATCACGTCGGAAAGCCGCTGCGCATTCGACATACTCTGGTGTCCACACCAGGACATCTACACCGCGTTTGATTGTCGGGTGCAGAGATACTTCGTGGAGGGGATGATACAGGCCATGGAAGACAAGGCTGGCGTGAGGGCTTATCCGCTGCTGCACAAGCTGATTCCTCGCGGCGCAGACTGTTGCCACTTCAGTGTGGACAAAATCGAGGATGACGGGGACCGGCATCCGTGGCACGCGTATTCTGATGAACTTGGGCAGAGGGCCATGAAGAAGCTTGCCGGCAAAGAATAAACGCGGGGACCACTCTGTGTGGACTGAGGCAAACAGGATCCGGGCGTCACGGCGGTGAGAATGGAGCAATGAGCGTGATATATCTGATCAGACACGCCCAGGCATCGTTTGGGAGCGAGGAATATGATCGGCTCTCTGATCTGGGTGTCGAGCAGTCGCACATCCTTGGGGACTATTTTCGCGATCTCGGAGTGGAGTTCCACGCTGCGTACTCCGGGTCAATGGAGCGGCAGATGGGCACCGCGCGGGTGGCGATGTCACGTGTGTCTGATGAAGAGTCAGAGTGGGAGCCGCTTCCGGCCCTGGAATTCAACGAATACGACGCGGGGTCGATAATCAAATCCCAGCTGCCCCACATGATAAAGGAAGATCCCTCGATTTCAGAAGATATTCAAAGGCTGTTCACGGACCGCAAGTACTTCCAGCGGGTCTTTGACTTGGCCATGCAGCGATGGATTGCAGGAGAATGTGACGGGCTCGGCATTGAAACGTGGCCGGAGTTCACTCAACGGGTTCGGGCGGGCCTTACAAGGCTCATGGAAGAGCATGGACCCAAGAAAAGGATTTCGATCTTTACATCGGGCGGCGTAATATGCGCTGCCATGCAGATGGCCCTGGGTATGTCGGACGAAGACACCATGAGATTGATCCTGCTGATTCGCAACGCATCCGTGTCCACCTTTTGGTACGGCGCGGGCAGTTTGGGTCTGTCGTGCTTCAATTCTACCGCGCATCTTGAATTGCGCAAGGACCCGAAACTGATCACGTATCGTTAAAATGTAATCGTTCACCGGGCTTGAAGCGGTTCTGCGCCCGGCGAGAATGGAGGGCCCACTCGACGTGGTGTCAATAGGTTCTTTACGATATATCCGTTCTTCGACCAAGTGGGCCCATCCCTCGATATCCCCGTGTCCCCGTGCGAAGCATAAACCCAAAACCTTTCTCGAAGCACCCACGCCCGACGGGCCGCTACGGACCATAAATGAAGCTCCCACACCAACCGGCTCGCAAATTGGCCCTACGCCCAGTAGCTCCCCCTCCAAACCTCCCCCATACGTAATTTCGGGAGCTTGTACGGTAAACGGTTACGCTAAAAACCTTCATCCTTCAAGGAGATTGTCATGGATTTCTCAGTCTCGGAAAAGATGCAAACCATCATCGGAATGATGGATGAGTTTGTGGACAAAGAACTCATCCCCCTGGAAGCTGAGATGGCGCGCCGGCCCTTTCGCGAGATGCTTCCGGACCTGGAAGAAAAGCGAAGAATGGTTCGGCAGATGGAGCTGTGGGCGCCTCCGCACCCGACCGAGTTTGGGGGGATGGGCCTAAACCTGATGGAATTCGCGCTTGTTTCCGAATCGTTAGGGCGTTCGCCTCTGGGCCATTTTGTTTTCGGCTGTCAAGCGCCCGACGCGGGAAACATCGAGATCCTGCACCAGTACGGCACGCCGGAGCAGAAGGAGACCTTCCTGAAGCCGCTAGTGGCCGGCGAGATCAGGAGTTGTTTTTCCATGACGGAAGTGGACATGCCCGGTTCCAACCCAACAATGCTGGAGACGACCGCGGTCAAGGACGGGAACGACTACGTGATCAACGGCCAGAAATGGTACACAACCGGAGCGGACGGCTCCAGGTTCGCCATCGTCATGGCCGTGACCAACCCCGACGCCCCGTCTTACTTGCAGGCGAGCCAGATCATAGTTCCTACCGATACCCCTGGGTTCAACCTGGTGCGGAACATCTCCATTATGGGTCATGAGGGGTCGGACTGGCACAGCCATGCGGAAATCCTGTACCAATCATGCCGAGTCCCGCAGGAGAATCTTCTGGGACCGGAAGGGCACGGATTTGTCATCGCGCAGGAGCGGCTCGGTCCCGGCAGAATCCACCATTGCATGAGATGGATAGGCATCTGTAACCGGGCCTTTGACCTAATGTGTTCCAGAGCCAAGAGCAGGATCATTGCGCCGGACCGATTGCTGGAGAGCAAGCAGATAGTCCGGGCATGGATAGCGGAATGCGCCGCGGAGATCCGTGCGGCAAGGCTGATTGTGCTGCACACCGCGTGGAAGATGGAGAACCTGGGCGCGAAGGAAGCCCGGCAGGATATTTCTCTGATTAAGTTCCATGTGGCGGGTGTGCTTCAAAAGGTGGTGGATCTGGCTCTTCAGGCGCACGGCGGTCTGGGAATGAGTGACGACACGATTCTTTCCTTCTACTATCGGTACGAGCGCGCCGCGCGGATCTACGATGGAGTGGACGAGGTCCACAAGGTGTCGGTGGCCAAGAGGATACTGCGAGAGCACGGGGTGAAGGGTCCCCAATGAGCCTGATAGTGACGGGCAACCGGGTTTCTTGCGAAACATAGTGGCTCTCAGAACTGATCACGGATTGAGCTTTGGATGTCCAGCCGCCGGCGGGACGATACCATTGCGACAGAACTTTCGAGAACTGCTCTATGAACTACTCGGATTTTCAGCTAATGGTGAAAGTGTCCCAGCAGGATATCTGCCGGGAGATCTTTGCGGAAAACCGAAAGACCATGCGAGTCAAGAAGGAAGAGACCGCGGTAAGAAATCTTGAGCGAATCTTCGACGCCACCTTGAAAATCAGCAATGAAAAGGGCTTTCAGGCCATGAGCATGCGCGACCTGAGCAGAGAGACCGGCCTGAGCATGGGAGCGCTCTACGCCTATTTTGCAGGCAAGGAGGATCTGCTGGAGATGCTGCAGAGCCAGGGCCGAGCGGTCATTCAGCGCATCCTCGAAGAGCACATCAACGCGGAATCTCGGGCCGTGTCGAAGCTGAGGGCCGCGGTCCGGACCCACCTTCATCTGAGTGAAGCCATGCAACCGTGGTTCTACTTTTCATACATGGAAGCCAAGAACCTTGCGCGAGCCCAACGCGACAAGGCTGTGGCCGGCGAGCTGTACACGGAGAAGATCTTCGCGGACATCCTGGAGCAAGGACAGGAAGAAGGCGTATTCGAGCCGCGGGACCATCTACTGGTTGCGAGCGTAATCAAGGCCATGTTACAGGACTGGTACCTGAAACGGTGGAAATACGCAAAGCGAAGTATTTCCGTGGATCAGTACGCGGCCTTTATTTTGGAATTCGTTGAGGCTTTCTACCTCTCATCTGCAAACAGCAATACCGTGGCATAGGAGCGACCGATGGATCTTACGGACAAGCCTAGGGAAATTAGAGAAGGGGAAGAGCTTGACGCGGCCAAGGTGTCGGCCTTCCTAAAGGACTCCATTCAGGACCTGACCGGAGATCTCACGATAAGGCAATTTCCGAGCGGTTTCTCAAATCTCACCTATCTGATTGCAATGGGAGACACGGAACTGGTGCTGAGAAGACCTCCCTTGGGCACCAAGGCCAAGACAGCGCATGATATGGGACGGGAGTACAACATACTCAAGGCCCTGTGGCCGGTGTTTCCTTACTGCCCCAAGCCGTTGGCGTACACCGAGGACACTTCCATTATCGGCTGCCCTTTCTACGTGATGGAACGGCTGCGCGGAATCATCGTGCGCAAGAATCTTCCGGAAGGACTGTCGTTCACCCCTGATGAGGCCCGACATCTCTGCAAAAGGCTGCTGGACGTGCATCTGGAACTCCATTCCATAGATTACAAGAAGATCGGCCTGGAAAGCTTCGGAAAACCCGAAGGGTACGTGGAACGCCAGATTACCGGATGGAGCAAGCGATACCGGAGGGCCCTGACTGACGACGCGCCGGGCAGCGAAGATGTCATGGGCTGGCTCGCTGAGAAAATGCCGCGGGACGACGACAGGCCCGGAATAGTTCATGGGGACTTCAGATTCGACAATGTGGTCCTGGATGAGGAGGACCCAATGAAGATCATCGGGGTCCTGGACTGGGAATTGGCCACCATCGGGGATCCGCTCATGGACCTGGGAAGTTCACTGGCATACTGGGTACAGAACGACGATTCACCGGAGATGCAGTTGATGCGCATGATGCCCAGCAACATGGACGGCGCTCTTACCAGAGATGAAATAGTGAAACACTACGCTGAGCAGGCGGGCCGAACAATAGAGAACTACGACTTCTATTACTGCTTTGGACTCTTTCGTCTGGCCGTGATAGCCCAGCAGATCTACTATCGTTACTACCACGGTCAGACAAAGGATGATCGCTTCAAGATATTGATCTACGGTGTACAGGCCCTTGTCAAGGCGGCTCGCGGCATCATCGAAAAATCGGATCTCTAGGCCATTGTCACTGGTGTAATACCAATGCGCAATCAAGAGAGTGAGATCGGGTTCTTGGGTGCCACTGCCGGCTTGCCCAGCAGTGCTCTTTATCACTTGTTTGAACGCGCATTCCTATGAAAGTCCCTTTGACTTGAGCACAGCGATCGGGTTAACGTATGGGGTGGTTTGGAGGGGAGATGAGTCTCCCCTCCAAGTCCATGCGCAGCGTGCGCGCTCTTCGACTACCCCTGTCCGAGGCGAAGCCACGGACCAGTAAACAACGGAAAAGACTTTCATAGTTCGTTGTCGCTTTGTTGCGATGGCGGTTGGTGTAAGGACGATCGGGAGGGTGTATGAGGATGAATCATGTTTTGGTGGTCGGAGCGGGTTTCATGGGCGCCGGAATCGCCCAGGTGTGCGCTCAGGCAGGATACCGTGTCAGCCTGATGGATGTGAAAGCAGAGGCATTGAAAAAGGCCGAACGCGTGATTCGTGGCTCAGTGGAGAAGCTCTCAGCCAAGGGCATTGTGAAGGAGCCGCCCGATACCGTATTGGCCCGGCTCACATGGGTACAGGATCTTGGCGCTGCGGCCCAGGCGGATCTCGTAATCGAATCGGTCCTGGAAATCGAGGATCTCAAGAAGAAGATATTTGAGGAATTGGATCAGTCGGCGCCGGTTGAAACGCCCCTTGCCACTAATACCTCATCCATTCCTATAACCCGACTTGCCCAGGCTACTCGATACCCTGAGCGGGTTCTGGGACTCCATTTCTTCGGGCCGGTTCCGCTGATGGGTCTGGTGGAGGTGGTCAAAGGCGAAAAGACCTCTGTGGAGTGCTTCAATCAAGGGGTGGATTTCGTGGAATCACTGGGGAAGAAGCCCGTGAGGGTGAATCGGGACGTCCCAGGCTTTGTAATGAATCGAATCTTCTCAGCCGCGTTTCGGGAGGCTGTGGACCTCGTGGCCGACGGAATCGCAACACCGGAAGATGTGGACGTTGGCATGAAACTCGGGTATGGCTGGAATGCCGGTCCTTTTGAGATTGCGGACAACGCGGGCTTGGATACATTTGCTCTTGTGGGCGCGTTCATGAAGGCAATAGGAGAAGACGACCTATGCCCCCGTTCAGATCTGGTGCAAAAGATGGTCGGACAAGGAAGATTGGGGCGGAAGACGGGTCACGGCTTCTACCGTTACACACCGGAAGGAAAGCGCATCCCGGGGTCAGGTGAGACGCAGGAGTGATGGATTCGGTATCATGGCACGCCTGAGAACCGGAAGAAGGGGCAAGTATGGGCCTGCGCCTGGGAACGGCGCCGGTTCGTGGATCTCGATTGAATTTGGCAATGATCCAATGGGACGATGTTGGGCGGCCGCAATGATCTTTGACAAAGCAGCCAAGCCTATCGGCCCGTAAAATGGGAGTTTTTGGGAGGGGGTCCCGGGGCCACTCGGCGTGGGGCCAACGGGCCGGCACAAATTATCCGTGCTTCGAGCAAATGGTGCCAGACCTCAAGGTGGCCATATCGCCCTGCGCGGAGCAGTTTTTGCGAAAACGCCTCCCCCGGTTAACTCTTCCCATAATTCAGACAGCCCTGCAAGGAGGCCGCAATGTTGGTAATCACTGAGAAGCAAGGACACGTCACCACCATCATTTTGAACCGCCCGGACGCCAAGAACGCGGTGGACGGCCCCACAGCCGCGGCCCTCGCGGAAGCTTTCCGGGAATTTGATGCTGATGATGAAGCATATGTAGCGGTTCTGTGCGGAGCGGGGAACACCTTTTGCGCAGGCGCGGATCTCAAGGCCATCGCTCACCCGGAGGAGGGCCGCCTGCACAGAGTGGCGCCTGATGGTGACGGCCCCATGGGTCCGAGCCGAATGGTCCTGAGCAAACCGGTGATCGCAGGAATAGCGGGGTACGCGGTGGCCGGGGGGCTGGAGTTGGCGCTATGGTGTGATCTTCGTGTAATGGAGGAAACCGCGGTCATGGGCGTGTTTTGTCGCCGTTTCGGCGTACCCCTGATTGATGGGGGCACGGTTCGGTTGCCCCGCCTGATCGGCATGAGCCGAGCCCTGGACGTCATACTCACGGGCCGTCCCGTGGAAGCGGATGAGGCCCTGACTATGGGGCTCGTCAACCGCGTGGTTCCCCAAGGCCAAGCCAGGGCGGGAGCCGAGGCATTGGCCGCTCAGCTGGCCCAATTCCCTCAAGCGTGCATGCGCAGCGACCGCCTCAGCGCGTACGAACAGTGGGAGTTCTCCCCGGAAGAAGCGATGAACAACGAGTTCAACCGTGGAATCAACGTGCTGACAAGCGGAGAGTCCCTGGCCGGCGCGGAACGATTTGCAACCGGCAAAGGCCGTCACGGCTCATTTGACGAGAAGTAGCCGCCTGTTCACACGCTCGTAATACCAGCGATCCTACCCTAAGAAACCGAGGCACCGCGAAACATAAAAACGCTCCGTATACTGGTGGGTTATGGCCGTAGGGGCGTAGCATGCTGCGCCCTCTTAGACGGTTGAGCGGCTCCAACAGGGGGGTGGCCCCTGTCTTCCTCTCGTTCCCAGGCTCTGCCTGGCAATGCATGCCGAGAGGCTCCGCCTCCCCCACTTGGGGCCGGCGCGTTCGCGAACAAGGGGGACTTTTGTATGAAAATAGATGCACTGCAAAGCGAACCGAATGCCGTCACTGTACGAGCATCCAAGAGGGCGACGCATGCGTAGCCCCTACGGCCGGGACCCGGAGCCGTCCGGTATTTTCATGTCTGATTGTGCCTGTCCAGGGCATGGGTGTTCATAGGATCTTCATGCCTACGCGAACATGGCTGAGAGCTTCTCTCTGCTGATCCTCAGATAATCCCTGTCTCGCGCGAACACCTCAAAGGTAATCGTATCGTCATAGCCGATTCGCTTGAGGGCCTTCACAATGCGGGGGAAATCTATGATTCCCGCGCCTATGGGGAGATGGTTGTCTTGCTTGCCGAAGTTGTCGCTCACGTGTACGTGGCCGATCCTGTCCGAGAACTTGTTGATGAAATCAATGCTGCGCTTGCCCGATCCGCTCCCTATGTTGGCATGGCCGGTGTCCAGGGTGAGCTTGAGTGTGGGAAATCGCTCAAAGACCTCTGAAAAATCGTCGGGCCTGGTGAGCGCATTGGAACGGGGAAACATGTTCTCCAGACATAGCTGGAGTCCGAGTTGATCGGCCCTTTCGACAATGGCCTCGGTGCTGTCCATCGCGTACTTCCGAGCGAGATCCTTCACAAACACTCCCAAGCCCTGAACGTAGCTTGGGTGCATCACCACCTTCCCGGCCTGAAGTAGGGCCGCGACTTCCAACGATTTCATCATCTCAGCCACGGATGCCGCCCTCAAATCCTCGCTGAGGTCCGCGGTGGAAACAAAGGAAGGAAGATGGCAGACAATGCCCATCTTGTGCCGCGCCAAGGCTTTCAAGATCTCATCCGAGCGTGAACGTATCGAGGAATGCTGTCCCTCGGGAGCGTCCATAGCCAATTCCAGATAGTCGAACCCAAGGTCGGCAATCGCCTCGAGCTCGTCCAGCACGGGTCTGATTGGGAAATTCATGGCCCCGTAGAGCATAGGTAGAGTGTCCTCCTTTCACATCAGTCGGCAATCAAGGATTCGGATCGGCTTTCAGAGCCCTATGCCCGCTTACCCGCCAGTGGGGTACGGGAAGGTTCAGCGCCTGATGGATGTATAAGCGGCTGCAATAGTTGGGAGTTTTTGGGGAGGAGCCCAGAGAGGGTCCTTTTGCAACCCAAATTGAGCGATTCAAGCTGATGTCATTGCGAGGAGCGAAGTGACGAAGCAATCTCCAAGCTTTGGTTCCTCCACCCAATGAGATTGCTTCGCTGCGCTCGCAATGACAGATACTTCGGCTACTTGCTCGTTGGATGAACCAAGAACCGCACAGATTAGGTTGCAAAAAGAAACCTCCCCAGCATGCTCTTCAAATTCTTCTAGGTTTTGCAGCCACTTCTAGTAACCCTCAATCCAGGTCCACAGGCTCCTTGCAGCTTCGGCAGCGTTTGGCGCCTCGAAACAGAGCGGACCCGCAGCTGGGGCACTTGTATCTCTTCTCTTCTTCTTCGACCCACTTCTCAGTGCCGATTTCCCGCCATCTGGGAATGGCCCGCATAATGACCTTCTTTCCCACAGGCACCGGGAAATTGTTAATGAAATCACAGGGAAAATCGTCACACTGGTGGCAGCCCTCGTAGTTCTTTTCCTGCACGCAGGATCTAATCTCACACTGTTGGCAGAATTTCCAGCGTTGATCTGACAGGCATCCTCCGCAATTGATCTCTTCCGGTGTGACGCCGTACACAGTGCTCAGTTTTTCCTTGAACTTCTCATTGTTGTCGCGGGCTGCGATGAAGACACCGCAAACACCGCAGTACAGCCCGCAAGGCGCGATCAAATCCTTGTTTACCATGAAATACCTCCTAAAGTTCCAGAAGGGCCTTTGCATTGCCCCCGAATATCATCTCCAATTGCTCTTCAGTCAGCCGAGCGCAGAACAATGATGGTGGTCGCGGCCCATCCCCCGGAATTCTCGCCGTCAAATTCACCGGCCCGGTTATGAACCAGTGTAGGGGCGTATTGCAATACGCCCCTACTCCACATGTAATGGTGTGGGTAACTGATTCCCAAGGAGTTGACGCAAGAGACGCCGGCACATCCGGGTTATTCCGGCGACAGTCCTTACGCGCGAAAGGGCGGACACAGAGGTCCGCCCTTCAGGGATGCCGTTGTTGTTGCTCGGCAGGTCTTTAGAAGGGGAGCAGGCCGGCGATGTTGAAATTCAGCGTGGCCTTTGCGCCCAACACGAAGAGATTCCTCTGCAGGGTGAAATCCATCGTTTCCGTGAACTTGACCCCGACGACGTCCCAGTCCAGAGTCGGGCTCGCGTCGATTGCAAGGAAACTGCACTTACCGAAAAGTGCCACGTCCGCGTCATATCCCGCTACTAGACTGCCGGGCATGGGCATCCCATAGTCCGCAAACATCTCGAAGAAATATCCGCCGGTGAAAGCGCCCGTGGCTTTCAGAACAATGGCATTAACGCCGCCAAAAACCTCGTTGTGCACTAGGTTCCCAACGGTTGTCGGAATCCCTACCGCGCCGACGTTCAGGCCGCCATATGTGGCCAACAGACCGACAAACGGAACATATCCGTTAAGTGTCACATCACCGCTATCAGTGTTGGCATAGGAAAATGGCACTTGAACCTTTGGGTTCTTGTAACTGGTCTGCCAGTACACCCAGCGGAAACCGGCAAGCGCTGAAAATGTGCCGGAGAGGGGGTAAGCCCAGATGGCCTCGAGAGTGCCCGTGTAGGTGTCCGCGCTCCACAATCTCCTACCGACGGGCGCAAAGGCATTGTTATACACTGTCTCCCGACCCTGGGAGGTGGACGGGATTGCCACTGACCCGGAAAGCAGAAGAGCGCCTCGGTCTCCGAGGGAAACGGGAAGCGTGCCCGCCATATAGAATGAGGCGTAATCATAGTCCCACTCGGCCTGGCGAACCCCCACGACACCGTTACCAGCTTTCGACACCTTGTAATGGGTCACCCCAGCGTTGGTGATATAACCGCCGGTAAGTGACAAGTTCCCCAACGATACATCGTCAGGCACCCCTAAGGTCGGCCAGCCTTGCGCAGGCGCCAGAGCAGGGATCGCAATCAAGACCGCGATAACCGCCAGAGAAGCGACTAGTTTCTTCATATTCCATGCCCTCCTTACAAGAAAAACCTGCGCCATCCGTTATTCGGCCGCACGCACAATTCAATTTCACCTATTATTCCGTATTCTATGCTTGTAGGGCAAAAGGGTGATTTTGTCAAGCAAAAGTTCACTCATGAAGGATGTTTGGCCTCAGTCCCCCAAATATACTTGTACATCCAAGGTATTAAACTGATAAGCAAGAACAAGGCTCGGTTATGGGCATTAGTGTTCGGAATAGGATAAAGCTTGAAATGTACTGATTCGACATTGGGTCATTCTTTACTCCGGCGCCGCGCATTGAAAATGGATTCGACGGCTGCCCCCCCCCCCGCACGCTGTCCCTCTCCCGCGAGTCCGCGGGATTGACGGGAGGGATAGGGGAAGGTGATCCGGGAATTGCAGCGCGGAGTTCCCTTGACATGGGAGCGCAAGGCCATAAGACGTTCAAGCAACCCTACGAAATCCTGGTCAGGGATACCTGGGCAGAGGTTCCTGTTCCAACGACGCACGGGTAGTCAATATAGACTACCCGTGCGGTTTCTACCTATTATTCAGAGCTTGCGATAGCTCAGATAGTTCGATCAAGTCTCTTCGTGCCTAACCTTGCTCCTCAGAAGGGGAGCAGGCCTGCGATGTTGAAATTCAGCGTGGCCTTTGCGCCCAACACGAAGAGATTCCTCTGCAAGGAGAAATCCATCGTTTCTGTGGTCGTGACCGCGCCGACGTTCCAGTCCAGAGTCGGGCTCGCGTCGATTGCAAGGAAACTGCACTTACCGAAAAGTGCGACGTCCGCGTCATATCCCGCTACTAGACTGCCGGGCATGGGCATCCCATAGTCCGCAAACAGCTCGAAGAAATATCCGCCGGTGAAAGCGCCGGTGGCTTCCACAGAAACACCACCATTGGCAAAAGACTCCTTGTGAACCAAGTCTCCAACGGTTGTGGGGATCCCTACCGCTCCGACGTTCAGGCCGCCATAGGTGGCCAACAGACCGATAAACGGAACATATCCGTTAAGTGTAACATCGCCTGTGTCAGTGTTGGTATAAATGCCAGGGTTCACTTGAATTTCAGGGGACTTGTAACTGGTCTGCCAGTACACCCAGCGAAAACCGGCAAGCGCTGAAAAGGAACTGGAGAGCGGGTAAGCCCAGATGGCCTCGAGAGTGCCCGTGTAGGTGTCCGCGCTCCACAATCTGCTGCCCACGGGCGCAAAGGCATTGTTATACAGCGTCTCACGACCCTGGGATGTGGACGGAATTGCCACTGATGCGGAAAGCAGAAGCGCGCCACGGTCTCCCATGGAAACGGGCAGCGTCCCCGCCATATAGAATGAGGCGTAATCATAGTCCCATTCGGCCTGGCGAACCCCCGCCGGCCCGATACCGTTAGCAGCTTTCGACACCTTGTAATGGGTCACCCCAGCGTTGGTGACATAACCGCCGGTAAGTGACAAGTTCCCCAACGCTACGTCATCAGGCACCCCTAAGCTCGGCCAGCCTTGCGCAGGCGCCAGAGCAGGGACCGCAATCATGACCGCGACAACCGCCAGAGAAGCGACTAGTTTTTTCATATTCCATACCCTCCTAAAATCACATACCATTTCGTCCCCGGTTTCCCGGAGGACGTACGTTATAACTATTCATAAATAAAAACCGTATACTAAGCTTTTAGGCCAACATCGAAGGCTTGTCAAGCACTATTTCCGTAGTAAGACCCTTTCCTTGCATGCAGTGGACTAAAGCTCTTACATTCAACGCGTTAAATGGATAAGCAATTACAAGCTTTGTTTACGGACCTTAGTATCTGGAATGACGACCTATTGGGCTACCTGGGCGGAAAACAGCCGGATTGGGAATATGTAAGTTCAGGACAACGGCACACGCTGAGCACCCCTGCGCGGCACAAGGCCGTGAACGTTCGTGACCCGTTTGCCGACTCGGGCGTGGCATGGATAGAGTCCCGTGACGTCAAGCCATCCGAACGGGAAGGGCTTCTGTATGTGCGGCCCGGACAGCCCATCGTCGCGCAGCCGGATACCTTGCGTTGGGTACCACGAACCCGATCCCCGATGAATAAGTCCTTATTACAGTGAGTTAGGAAGGAAGAGAGAGATGAGGAGTTTCCGTGTTACCTGTCTGACCGTGGCGTAGGGGCGTATTGCAATACGCCCCTACGCGTGCCGCCTCTGGCCGAGCAGCCAAGAGGGCGACCCATGCGTAGCCCCTGCACCTGCGTGCAAAGGCGTCACAGGGAATGCGGTAGGCAACGGATCCTCAAAGGGGGGATGCAAGAGATTCCAGACGATCCCTGATACCAACCGCAGTACCGATTCTTCGGGACGCGACCGCAGGGGGCGTACTGCAATACGCCCCTACATGGACCGTTGGTGGGGAATCAGAGATCGTGGAAAAAATCGTCGTTCAGGTGGTCGTTTAGCTCTTGTTGTACGCGAGCGCGCACGGCACGGACCTTGTCCTGCCACTGTTCCTGCTTTTCCAGGGCCTCGGTTTCCCATGGGAGGCGGTCTTCGGGGGGCTTGGCAAGAACGTCTCGGATGAGTTCCTTCGGCACTGGGGCCTGAAGAAGCCGCTGGTATCGAGTTCTGATCCTTCTGAGCGTGTGCAGGAGTCTGATGAGGTCATCTTTGGTGAGTGTCTTGGGATTCTTGCGGCCGGCGTCTTTGGGTATAAGGTGAAGGGCCTCAAGAGGGGCGCCGTCCCGCAGGGCTGTGTTGATGAGGTTCTTCAGGTGCTGGTAGTTATCCTTGAAGTCACCGGGAGGTTCGGGAACTCCAGCTACGGAACCGTGAGACGGAAATAACATAACCATACCTCCATGGAGAAAATCTAAATAACAGCGAGAGGGGTCCGACCAGCCCGCTCTCGGAAAGTAATGGCGGAATAACACGTCGTCTTGGGTTCGTCAAGAAATAGTTCATATTTTTTTTGTATCCTACTGATCAAAAAGGGTAAAGGAGGAGGGGCCGCGCGACATACCGCATGAATAGTGGTGATTGGAGATTCGGTACCCTGGAGGCGCGCCGCTGAATTGGAGCCTTTTCAGGTGACAGGACCCACCTGCCGGCCTTCGGTCATTCGGGGGGCCGGTGGAAGATGTCATTGCGAGCATAGCGAAGCAATCTCCTGCGCAGTGAATATGGGGATTGCTCCGCGGCTCCCTCCTCGCAATGACATGCTCGCTGAGAAGAGCTGCCGCGGGAAACTGACGCCCTACACCCACCGTTTGGGGGGGCTTTACTTTCCGCGACCCTTGCTGTATGAAGCGGGATATTTCATGCTACGCGGAATGGGTCAAAGGGATTTCCGTTAGGCGAAGAACAGGAATTTGAAGTGGGCGCAAAAGAGATCCTCATCAGAGGCGCTCGACAACACAATCTGAAAGAAATAGACTTGGCTATTCCCCGCGACAAGCTCGTGGTGATCACCGGATTGTCCGGTTCAGGCAAGTCCACGCTGGCCTTTGACACAATCTATGCTGAGGGACAAAGGCGGTACGTTGAGTCTCTTTCCGCGTACGCCCGGCAGTTTCTGGAAATTATGGACAAGCCGGACGTGGATCTCATTGAGGGGCTTTCTCCTGCGATCAGCATAGAACAGAAGACCACCTCGAAGAATCCCCGTTCCACGGTCGGCACGGTCACTGAGATCTACGACTATCTGCGCTTGCTCTACGCTCGTGTGGGCATTCCCCATTGCTGGGAGTGCGGACGACCCATAAGTTCCATGACCATCCAGCAAATGGTGGATCAGGTCACCCAACTACCCCGGGGTACGCGCATTCATTTGCTCGCTCCTGTGGTCAGGGGGCGCAAGGGGGAGTATCAGAAGGAATTCGAGCGGCTGGCCAGGGATGGGTTCGTTCGGGTCAAAGTCGATGGGGAGATGCGGGACCTGGGTGACGAGATCAAGCTGGACAAGAACAAGAAACATACCATTGATGTGGTGGTGGACCGCCTGATCGTAAAAGAGGGCATAGAAAAGAGGCTGGCCGATTCCATGGAAACCGCGGTTCGCCTGGGTGACGGCACTGCCACGGCCGAGGATCAGGACGGCGCGATTCATCTGTTCAGCGAAAGGTTTGCATGCCCTGAACACGGGGTTTCATTCGGCGAGATGTCGCCCAGGCTCTTTTCTTTCAATAATCCTTTCGGAGCTTGTGAGACCTGCGGAGGGCTCGGAATGCATGTGCGCTTTGACCCCGATCTGGTGGTTCCCAATCCCCGACTCTCCATCCAGGACGGGGCAGTGAAGCCCTGGAGTGGGCCGAATCACGTCTTTCTCGACCAGATGACCGACGCGCTGGCAAATCACTATGGCTTCGATCTCTCCACCCCGTTTGCCGATCTACCCCTCCAAATTCAGCAGGTGATCCTGTACGGTTCCGGCGACGAACAGATCGACTTTTCCTACGAAAGGAACGGGAGGACACATCAGTACAGGAGGAGCTTCGAGGGGGTAGTGCCGAACCTGGAGCGCCGATTCGGCGAATCACATGGTGCAAACTCACATGAAGCCTCTTACAGCAACGATTTTGACAGGCAGTTCGGGAGGTTCATGGCCGAAGTTCCCTGCCCCGCGTGCAGCGGAGCGCGGCTGAAAAGGGAGGCTCGGCACGTCCTCGTGGGTGGTATCCCCATAAACGAATTCAGCGCAAAGTCGGTACGCGATGCGGCCCGGTTCATGGAGGACCTGGAACTTGATGGGCGGCGCGTTGAGATCGGACGCCGTGTAGTAAAGGAAATTCGTGATCGGCTCGGGTTCCTGGAAAGGGTCGGCTTAGGGTATCTGACTATCGACCGGTCTTCGGCCACTCTTTCCGGTGGCGAATCCCAGCGGATCAGGCTGGCCACGCAGGTCGGGTCGTCCCTTGTGGGGGTTCTCTACATCCTGGATGAACCGAGCATCGGCCTACACCAGAGGGACAATCGGAGACTGCTCTCCACATTGCAAGACCTGCGAGATCTGGGGAACACGGTGCTCGTCGTCGAACATGACCCGGAGACCATAATGAGCGCGGATCATGTGATAGATATGGGACCCGGGGCGGGCAGAATGGGAGGCGAGATTGTCTTCGAAGGCGAGCCCCAAGAGATCCTCAAGTCCGGGAAGTCCCTCACCGGAAAGTACCTTTCGGGGAAGGAGTGCATTCCGGTTCCCAAAAAAAGGAGGAAACCCGGGCGCAGAAAACTCGTGATCAGGGGAGCACGAACAAACAACCTTCAGGGTGTCGACGTGACGATCCCTCTGGGGCTGTTCACCTGCGTGACCGGCGTTTCCGGATCGGGCAAGAGCAGTCTGGTCATGGACACCCTATACCCGGTGCTGTCCCAGAGGCTGTACAGGAGTCGAAGCAAATTGGGGCTCATGGATTCCCTGGAAGGCGTGTCCTTCGTGGACAAGGTCATTCATATAGATCAGAGCCCCATAGGCCGCACTCCCAGGTCCAATCCGGCAACATACACCGGTGTCTTCACCTTTGTCAGAGAGTTGTTCTCCAATCTTCCCGAATCCCGTATGAGGGGCTACAAGCCGGGGCGATTCAGTTTCAACGTCAAGGGCGGAAGATGCGAGGCCTGTCGGGGTGACGGCATCATCAAAATAGAAATGCACTTTCTGCCCGACGTGTACGTGAAATGCGAGATCTGCAAGGGATTACGGTACAACCGCGAAACACTGGAGATGAAATACAAGACCAAGAGCATTGCTGATGTCCTGGATATGACGGTGAATCAGGCGGCTGAATTCATGGGCAATATCCCCTCTGTGTACAACAAGCTCAGAACCATACAGGACGTGGGCCTCGGGTATATCAAGCTCGGACAGCCGGCCACTACACTGTCCGGGGGTGAGGCTCAACGGATGAAGCTGTCACGGGAGCTGTCCAAACGCTCCACTGGTCGGACCCTGTACATACTCGACGAGCCCACCACCGGCCTGCACTTCCACGATATTCGCAAGCTCCTGGACGTGCTCTCCAGCCTGGTGGAGGGCGGGAACACGGTAGTGGTGATCGAACACAACCTGGATGTGGTCAAGGTTGCGGACCATATCATAGACCTTGGCCCGGAAGGCGGCGACGAAGGCGGTAGAGTCATCGCGGTGGGGACTCCGGACGAGGTGTCGCAAACCCCAGGCTCCTATACGGGTCTGTATTTGCGCGAGGCGCTGAAAAACGATAAAGGTTACAGACCATTCGCACTCAATGATGATGCAAACATCGAGGGACCGAACGGGTCCAAGGAGAAAAGGACTAAAGCAAGCCCTCGGACCAGGAAAACCCCGGTGACCGGTTCCAAAACCGCGACGAAACGAAAACCGGCAGCCAAGACCGCGTCAACCAAGGCCAAGAAGAAAACTACCGGTTCCCGGAAGCCCAAGAAGCCGGCAGCCGGTTGATACCGGCTTTCCTTAGGGCTTGTCACAGAATAAACCTGACAGCAACAGAAGGCGCAGCGGGCCAAGGACGTAGGGGCTACGCATGCGTCGCCCTCCTTATCGCAAGGATGAGGCGTGTGTCAGGTGCAAGGGTTATTCCGTGACGGACCCTTAGTGGCCGGCGCCTTCACGAACAAGGACGACTTTTGTGGAAACAGTAGGAACCGGCTTTTCAATCCGTTCCGCGCACAAGAGAACACGAACAATAGTCTCCTCGACCACGTCCGCTAACAGGAGTTATAGAACATGCGGGAATCTTCCAAACAGTCTGCTATTAAAGATCTACGAGTCGTCCCCGGGGTGGGAAACAAGATTGCGGAAGGTCTGTGGAACCTTGGAATCCGGTCGGTACAGGATCTGAATGGGAAGGATCCCCAGGATCTCTATGAAAGCCTGATTTCGCTCAAGGGTCGACACGTGGATCGATGTGTGCTCTATGTGTTTCGCTGCGCGGTCTACTACGCTTCGACCGAGGCGCGTGATCCGGATCTGCTGAAGTGGTGGAAATGGAAAGATGAGCGTAACGTTTCACCGTGAACCGTACAAGCTCCGGGAATCACGTATGGGGGAGGTTTGGAGGGGGAGCTACTGGGCGTAGGGCCAATTTTCGAGCCGGTTGCTGTGGGAGCTTCATTAATAGTCCGTACCGGCCCGCCGGGCGTGGGTGCTTCGAGAACGGTTTTGGGTTTATGCTTTGCACGGGGACACCGGGATATCGAGGGATAGGCCTACTTGGTCGAAGAACGGATATATCGTGGAGAACCCATTGACACCACGTCGAGTGGGCCCTCCATTCTCACCGGGCGCAGAACCGCTTCAAGCCCGGTGAACCATTACAGATGAGCCATGAATGATCTGTGTTCCCTGTGGAGCGCTGGTTCCACGAACCCGCCGGATATGCTCCCTCGCGGTGCTGGATCACACGGTGGATCGGGAGCGATTCCAGTGGACCTATTTTGAAGTGGGATTTCCCCTTTGAGGTGTCACATGGGACCGAAACAGATTCTTGATCAGCTCAAAGCCTTATCCGACCCGGACGTTGTCGCCGGCAAGGCCAAGGCCGGAATCAACACGGAGAGCGCTTACGGGATATCGATCCCCGATCTCAGGCGGGTAGCTAAGAAATACCGCAATGAACACACTTATGCCGACCGATTCTGGGCCTCGGGTATTCACGAGGCCCGGATACTCGCCACTATGATCGACGATCCCAAGCAGGTCACTCCGGAGCAAATGGACCGCTGGGTGCGGGACTTCGACTCCTGGGACCTGTGCGATCAGTGCTGCAACAACCTGTTTCGCAAGACACCGTATGCCCATGAGAAGGCTGCCGAGTGGAGTGAAATGGATGAAGTGTTTGTCAAACGGGCCGGATTCGCGCTCATGGCCGTGCTCGCAGTTCATGACAAGGAAGCCTCGGATGAAGAGTTCCTCAAGTTCCTGCCTGATATTGCAAGAGAATCCGTAGATTCAAGGAATTTCGTGAAAAAGGCGGTCAATTGGGCGTTGCGCCAGATCGGCAAACGAAATCCGAATCTTAACGCCGAGGCCGTCAAATGGGCCCGCAAGATCAATGAAATGCCCTACAAATCCGCCCGGTGGGTCGCTTCCGACGCGCTGCGAGAGCTTACCGGTAGAGATGTCCGGAAAAGACTGAAGGGCCGGAACAATTCCAAGACGGAGAAAAAGCTGAAGCCGAAGAAAAGGTAGAAGCCCTCAGCCGTAGCGTCAGACCCCTGTTCGAGTCAGGGGCAGGCCTCTGAGCGTCGGCCCCAATGTGGGGTATGGGGGGTACGCACGCGGGAAAGGGCGGACACATAGGTCCGCCCCTACTGAGTAAGCCAACGTTGTTTCGTGGCAGGCCCTTAGGGCTGCGCCCGGGAACCGGAGAGATATTCCGCGGCTTTATGTGCCCTGTTTTTCCAGTTCCATCTGTCTCAGTTCTTTGCGAAGTATTTTTCCTACCGCGCTCTTGGGCAGATCGTCGACGAATTCAACGTATTTGGGCACTTTGTACTTGACGAGATTCTCCTTACAGTAGCCTACGACCTCTTCCGCGGTTATGGTTTCGCCCTCTTTGAGCACCACGAAGGCCTTGATACGTTCTCCCGCATATTCGTCCGGAACCCCGATGGCGCACGCCTCCATGATCTTGGGATGTCCGAAGAGCACTTCGTCAACGTCCCTGGGATAGATGTTAAAGCCCCCGGAGATGATCATGTCTTTCTTGCGGTCAACGATGCTGAAGTAGCCCTCTTCGTCCATGACGGCTATGTCGCCGGTGAGCAGCCACCCGTCTTTGAGCGCGGCCGCGGTTTCCTCCGGCCGGTTGATGTATCCGGCCATAACCTGGGGGCCCTTTACGCAGATCTCCCCGGGTTGGCCGATTTCCGTTACCTCCTTCGAGTAATCGTCCACATCGACTAGTTTGGCCTCTGTGTTGGGCAGCGGCAATCCGATGGTGCCGGGTTTGGTCTTTCCACCGAACGGGTTGATGTGCGTAACCGGTGAAGTCTCCGTCAAGCCGTACCCTTCACAAATCTGTGCACCGGTCATCTCTTCAAATACTCGAATGGTCTCCATGGGGAGCGGCGCTCCGCCTGAAAAGCAGGCTTTCAGGGATTTCAGGCTGTACTTCTTCAAGTCGGGGAAGTTGATCATTCCGTTGTACAAGGTAGGAACAGCGGGGATGTAGGTCGCCTTGTACTGGTCGATGGCGTCGAGTATAGTCTTGGGCTCGGGTTTGGGAATCAACGCGTTGGCAAAGCCGCTGAAAACAGCAATGTTCATCGCGGTAGTCAGTCCGAAAGAATGAAAGATGGGGAGCGCGCCGATTACGATTTCACTGCCCTCGACAAAGCCCGGGAACCACGCGTCTCCCTGCTGACAGTTGCAAGAGAGATTGCCGTGGGTCAGTTGCACTCCCTTTGACACGCCGGTGGTTCCTCCAGTGTACATGAGGACCGCGGTATCGTCCATGCCATTCTTGTGCGGTTGAGAAATCGGATCATTGCTCTTCACCAGGTCCGTAAACTCATAGACATCCGGCTCCCCTGATGTGTCGCGGTGCATGCCCTTGTTGATGAAGGACATCAGGAAAAGCTGCTTTTTCGGAAACGGCAGGTAGTCCCTGATATGACACGAAATTATCTTCGTGATACCGGTCTTTTGCCTGAGATTGATCATTCTCGGAACCAGCACGTCCAGACACACCAGAAAGGTAGACCCCGAGTCGTTGTACTGATGCACCAGCTCAGGATCTGTGTACAACGGGTTATTCATAGCCGCAACTGCTCCCGCACGCCAAATGCCATACGTGGCCACCACTGTCTGGATTAGATTCGGCATCAGCAGAGCCACTGTGTCCCCCGGTTTGACACCGAGGCCTTGGAGACCCGCTGCGAACCTGGACACCATGTCGTCAAGCTGCTCATAGTCTATCGTGGTACCCTGAAAGAGCAGCGCAGCATTGTTTCGGTATTTTTTAGCGCTGGAAGTAAGCGCCTGTGGTAGGGTTATGTCCCTAAAGTCAATGTTCTCCGGAACCCCTTCCGCATACGATTTTGTCCAGATCTTTTCCATGAATCACTCCTTGATTCTATTGTGAAAGTCTGAGGGAAGAACAGATCAGGCCGGCGCCCCCCACAGTGGCACTCAGCTTACGGAAGGCCCCCGGCCACAATCCACGGACGCAAGAGCTACCTCTTCCCCGTGAGGTTCAACATCCCATCGGGCTTGATAGGTACTGAAAGAGCAAACTATCATATCACGATTCTTCGATCCGGAAAGAAAAAAGCGCTGCGGGGCTGAGACCGACTACCAGTCAAGGTCCGACGAGGGTCTCACCGCAGAGAAGAGATTTAGCCACAGGGGACACAGAGATCACAGAGAAGAGTTATTCATCTCTGTGCTCTCTGTGTCCCCTGTGGCTGAACATTCTAATCTTCCTACTCTGAGTCTGTGTGGTTTGCCCATTCCTCGTGTCTCAGCTACCCTGAGTTATTTTGGGGCATTTATCGCGCGGACGCGCGGATTTCAGTGTTATAGTTGTCTACATTGGGATTCCGAGTTGTGTTGCAGAATCTCGGAATCGATCTGTCACATTCAATCCGATTTCCAATTAGCGGCTGAGTAGTCAGCGGTCCTGATGATGAGAATAGTTGCGAGGGAAATTCTGATATTCGTGCTCAGCGTCGCGGTGATTCCGGCGGCGCTGAGCGCTGTTCGGTTGCACGAAGGTTCATTGGGCCCGGATCTCTCACGTCTGATTGCCGGAATGGTGATCGGTGGCACAAGCCCAGGTGTCGCATGGTTGGCGATTCTGTTCATCATCCTGGGGCCCTACCTGATTATTCAGGGGTTCAGAGGATTACGGTGGGCCGGCCGGAGCGTGCAGGGCAAGCGATGGACGAACCTCTATTTTTCTGCGGTTTTCTTCTCGGGAGCAGCATGGGCGCTTTTGCAAGCGTGGGATTTGTACGCGTTCATGTGCGCGATGGGGGATATACCGGAGGAACTGATCCAATTCGTGGAGATTGAGGGCTTGAACGTCCTGATCTTCATCGTTGGAACCAGTATTGGGATCCTTTGTCTCAGGGTTTTTCTTGACCCGAGCAGGAATGAGAACCGCCCCCCCGGCCACGCTTCATGAGCGTAGCGCATCCCAATGGACGAAGCATGAAAGTGCCCGGAACGAAGTGCCGGTGGTCGCCCCTACAAAAGGGGCCCGGTGGGCTATGGCGCGTAGGCGCGCAGGCGCGCAGCATGGAAAGTGTATCAAAACTTGAAAACAAACCAAATCGTGCCACGATCTGTCATTTCAATGTATTACAAACTGTCCTCCGTGGAAGCCCTCAGCTGGGTACCACGACCCGTGTATGAAATTGAGTTTTGATACAGCCTCTGTGCAATGCCCCTGCAATCGTGGCTCGCATAGCTGAGGGTATCAGATCAACCAAAGGTCCATTGGAGTGGGGTGCGGGGAGGGGCTTTTCTGCAAGAAAAGCCCCTCCCCGCATTCTTCTTGCGCCTCTGCGAAGCACCCCAGTACTTACGACAACAAAACCGAATCCAAAGCAAAGCCTTTACCATCGCCAGTTGGAAGTTCTTTGCGGGGGTCTGGGGGCGGTTTCTTACAAGAAAGAGCCTCCAGCATTCTTCCACGCCCCCCAAATCCTGCAACTGACACTGCACAGCCGTGTCAGTTGCTCTATCCGATTGCCATCTTTTCTTTGATCAATTTCAGCATGGCGACGTTTTCCGTGTGGCCGGTCTGGCGGGCTGTCACCTTGCCTATGAATGGGCGCCCGAGAAGGTAGAAATCTCCTATGATGTCGAGGATCTTGTGACGCACGAACTCGTCCGGGAATCTCAGTGGTGGGTTGACCACCTTTTCGTCGTCGAGAAGCACCACGTTGGAGAGTCGACCGCCTCCGGCCAGACCCATCTCGTCCATCATCCTCATGTCCTTGACGAACCCAAATGTTCGGGCGGGAGCGATCTGCTCCTTGAAATCCTCCGGGTCATTGCAGCGGTAAGTCATATGGAGCTTCCCTATGGGTGGCGGATAGTCCATATGGTACTCGACTACGAACAGATCGGAAGGCTCGACCTTCATGCTCTTGGACGCGCCCTGGAGTGAGGTTAACTCTATGGGTTCGGTGACACGGACCTCCCGGACAGGCTCGTCCTGTGTCAGGATTTCAGCGCTCTCCACCAAATGGCAGAACTCCAGGGCGGAGCCGTCCATTATTGGGACCTCTCCGGATATCTTCACCAGTAGATTGGTGAGACCGTACACGTGGAATACGGCCATCAGATGCTCAATAGTCCTCGCGCTGCAGTCAGGGCCGGTGAGAGACGTGGCCATTTCCGTGGACTCAACTTCTTCCAGGGCAGCCCTCACTGTGCCCTCAGAAGTAATGTGACCGAAGACGATTCCACTGCCGGGTGGAAGAGGAGAGAGAGTCAGGCCGGTCTTTGCCCCGGAATGGAGCCCCTGGCCGTACATCACCACTTTTCCCTTGAGAGTAGTCTGTCTGAGGGCCCGGCCTGGACGCCCGGGCCGTTCTTCGGGAATGCCCAACGGCTTCTCCCGCGCCGTAACTTCGGGAAGCGAAGAGGGGGGGGCATCGAATGGGTCCACGCGTTGCGCCCTGGGGCCGGAAGGCTGCCGGTCGTCGAGCAACGTCCGTCCCATTCCGGGAATGAGCAAATCATTGGCCGTAATACGCGGCCCCGGGGCCGTCATTACCGCGTGTTCCAGCAATATCTTCAATTCTTTGACATTCCCGGGCCACTCATAGTTCGAGAGGCCGGCCATGGCCTCTTTGTCCGCTTCGGTGATTTCCCGGTCAAACTCGTTGGAGGCCTCTTTGAGAAAATGCTCTACGAAAAGCGGTATGTCCTGGGCCCTCTGGCTCAGAGTTGGGAGTCTAATGATCCGCTGCGCGAACAGATCAAGGAGTTGTCCCGGGAAATCACTGCGGGACACGAGAGTCTCAGGGTCGATCGTAGATGTGGAGACTATTCTGAAACGGTGTTGGGAGGTAGATGCCTTCTCATGGGGTTGGCCGGAGAAGTTCTGTACAAGTTCGACCAGTCTGGGTCTCAAAGATGTCCTGAGCCGGTCGATACCAATCAGTAGGAGCATTCCACCAACCGCGAGCTGGAGGCTACCTTGTCTGGAGCTATTTGCATCGTTGCTCTTTCCCAGCAGCCTCTCTTCAAAATTGGCTTCGGTCAGGTCGCTGCACCTCACTTTTATCAGGGACGCTCTATCCTTGCCTTCCAGGCCGTGTATGATTCGGGCGGCAAATTCCTTGCCCGCGCCCTTGGCGCCCACCAGCCAGACCGACCCTGTTTCCGCTGCCGCGTTCTTAACCGCACGTCTCAGATTGACTGCACGATCCGACGCGCCGATCAACAGATCCGGCGTGGAACCGTTGACTCGCGTGGGCCTGTCCGCGGCTGATCCGGCAGCCACAGACTTCTCTACCAGGTGAAGAACGTCATCCAGATTGAGCGGTTTTTCAAGATAATCGGTGGCCCCGAGTTTAATGGCCTTCACCGCGGTCTCAATAGTGCCGTGACCGCTCATCATCACTATAGTACACTGTGGATCGATGCGTCTGATCGCCTTGAGGGTTTGCATGCCGTCTATGCCGGGAATCCAAACGTCCAAGAAAACCACATCGGGAGATTCATTCTGAACCGCGTGCAGGGCCTCTTGGCCGTCCTCCGCGGTTATCACGTCGTACCCTTCGTCGGCCAATATTGCCTGGAGCGACCTGATGATCTCATGCTGATCGTCGACTATGAGTATTCTTCCCTTATCCATGATCGCAGGATACTATCCTCATTGGCCCGGCGTGGCAATTCAAATCTTCAGACAGTATGGATTCTATAGTGATGCGCATTGACATTCGGTGCGAAGATCACCCTCCCTCTACCCCCGTAAGCGTTAACTTAGGGTGTGTCACAAAACAAACCTTGCAGCAGGTTGCTGACGCAATTGTAGGGGCAGACCCCGGATCGGAGTCCGGGGCAGGCTCTGCGTGTCTGCCCCAATGTAGGGGTGCGCACGCGGGAAAGGGCGGACACATAGGTCCGCCCCTACAGGAGAATGCCAACGTTATTTCGCGGCAGGCCCTAAGGGTCCGTCACAAAATTAGCCTGCCGCCTGCGGTAAGCGCCTCGGGGCGCCGATGACCGCCGGGAGACCGGGCCAACAGCTGCGGGCCAAGGAGGTAGGGGCGACGCATGCGTCGCCCTCTTGATCGCAAGCATGAAGTACCTGTCAGTTGTAAGGGTTAGTCTGTGACGGACCCTTAGCTCCAGTGCGCCGAAGTAATCGGCCGAGAATAGGATCAGCGATGTGCGACCGTCCGGAACGTCACCCCGGCGAACCCCGGATCGGGGTCCGGGGCAGGCCCCGGGGTCCAGGCTCTTACGCAAAAGACTGGATTCCGGCTTTCGCCGGAATGACGGAAAAAGAGTCCGAATTAGGGGGGAGCGGCCTAATTCAACAGCATTGGGGGGAGGGGGTTCCCACTGGAAAACCCATTTTCAATGCGTCGCACTATAGACAGAGATTTCTACCGATTCGACCAGTCAGAGAGCAGACGCGAGTGGGGGCGCCCGTTAGGAAGGGGCGCCCCCGGTAGCTTCAGGAATGGGCATTGGCCGGGTGAAAGGATTGGAATCTATCACTTCGGAGCTGCCGGAGTTGGAGGCTGACTCTGAACCCGCTGCTTCTGTCCGGCAGACGCGGGAGTCTTGGTCCATTGGCCCGACTTGGCCGGCGCGGCGCGCTTGGCCTCAACGATCGGGACCGTGGCCGGGGAAGACGCAGGTGCTGTTACTTTCGCCTGCGATCTCTGGGCTTGAATGAGCGGTTTCTGCTGAGCAGCCATGGGGGCCGGCTTAGTGATCGGCTTGGGCGCGGCTGCGGTCTTTGCCGCGGGTACGACCTCTTTTGGAATCGGGCTCTTCTTTGGCGCAGCCACGGCCGGCACAGGTGCCGTCATCGGGGGCGCCGGCTTGGCCACGGTTTTCGGAGCAGCATTGTGTTTGGGGCACTGCTTGCACTGATCGGCCGTGGGCGTGACTCGACTCGAAACCTGCCTTGGGATGGGGGACTGTTTCACCGCGCCGGCGGGTCTAACCGGAGCCGCCTTAACCAGGGGTTTGGAGATCGGTGACTTCTTGACAGGCCCGGCATGGGACGCTTGGGCAACAGGCGCAGTCTTCACTGCCCCCGGGATCGGCTTGGGGCTGGGTCGTGGGTTCAGCCTGTTGCTGATTGGGGCCCGTGTCGCCGTGTTCGCTCTCACCTGACCGGTAGTAGGCTTGACCTGAGACTGGACCGGCTTCCCGACCGCGCTCGGCCTGAGTACGCGCTGCTGTTGAACTACTGGAGTCGCGGCTGATTGGACTCTCGCACGCTGGGGCGCGCTGACAACGGAAACGGCCTTGGAAGCGGCTTTTCGATTCTGAGACATTTTCTGTTGGTTGATCAGCCTTTTGAACCCAGGGATGGTCGGCTGAAACCTGTCTGTCGCTACTGTTGCCGTCAATTGCTTGACCGGTTTCGGCTGCGGGGAGACCGGAACAACAGCAGGGTTGATTCTAGATGTCAATTTCCTGACCGGGGCAACCCTTTTCGGGCCGGCTGGTACAGCAGGCTTGGCAACGGAAGCCTGCTCGACCTGCCGCATTGGAGCGGTCACAGGTTTGGGCTGAGGCGTCTGCACAGCCTGCTGTACGGGCTGTGGGGTCTCTTTGCGCGGGGGCGCGGCAATCTGACCCGGTAGAGTCTCAACCTGTGTCGGCTTGGCCGGCGCCAGAGAGCGGGTCGGGCTCTGTTTGGCCATTACCGTCGGCGCGGGCGCAGCTTTGGGAATTGCCGTCGCTTGTTTCGCGGGAATAGCGGAAACAGGGGCGGTGAGACTGACGGCAGATGTTGGAGCGGTCGGGGCCGCTGGATTGACTACTTGCGGGGGCGCGGCTTTACCTTGGTCGGAAGCAGGCGCTCTTCCCGACAGGGCGACGCCCACAATTATGCACGCTGTTATGATAAAGACTTTCTTCATGAAGTCCTCCTTCAGTCGCAGAGATGGAGCCACGGTTCCCGAAGTGGCGCAGGAGTTTATGGTATATCATATTTCACATCTTGTTTCAAGATGTTAATTAAGAAACTTAAAGCAAAACCTCAACAATGTCCCGCGGGTGCGGTTCCATGAACCGCGAGGATTTGTGAGCCCAGCCATCTTCAATACCGGGACCCGCCGCTTTTCTCTTGAAAACGTTGTAGGATAGAAGTAGAGTTGGACCCCGTCAAAGACAGGGGACACACTTGATTCCATCCAACACAACCAAACCATCCGCGCCTCTCGGGCAAATGCGGACCGCCGCAGGCCGGGCCCCAGGGGAAGAGCGAGCATGATGGGAGAGACCGAGTCATGAATCTCCACGAATACAAATGTAAAGAGTTGCTGGCCGCTCGTGGCATACGGATTCCGAAAGGTTCTGTCTGCTACGATTCTCTGGAAGCGTTGATTGCTGCGAGGCGGCTCAAGAGTGAAAAGGTTGTCCTGAAAGCGCAGGTCCATTCCGGTGGTAGGGGAAAGGCCGGGGGGGTTGCGGTCGTCCCTGTGGACGACGACCTCCGCAAGAAGGCACGGGATATCCTCGGGATGACGCTGGTCACAAATCAGACGGGTCCGCAAGGAAAGCCGGTCAGTTGTCTTCTGGTAGAGGAAGTGGTGCCCATTGATAAGGAGATCTACGTGGGCGTGGTTTTGGACAGAATCACGGGTCGCGTCACGATTATGGGAAGCCGTGAGGGCGGTACGGAAATCGAGCAGCTTGCGAGAGATGCCCCGGACAAGATAAAGACAACCAGCATCAATCCCGCGAGGGGGCTTCACGTGTACCAGGCCCGCTCAATGGCCTACCGTCTTGTGTGGCAAGATGAGTGTCCCAACGTTAATGACATAATTGGTCAGCTAATGAAGGTCATCACGGTACTGTATGAGATCTTTATTGAATTTGACTGTACTCTGGTGGAGATAAACCCCCTGGTTGTTTCGGCCGGCAAAGTCCTGGCCCTGGATGCGAAGATCAATCTCGATGACAACGCGTTGTTCAGACATCCTGAGATGGAGGATGTCCGGGATCGGACTCAGGAGGAACCGCTGGAGATGTCGGCTCGCAAGGACGGGTTGAGCTACATCAGGCTCGACGGCGACATAGGGTGCGTGGTTAATGGAGCGGGACTGGCCATGGCCACGCTGGACCTCATAGCCCATCACGGAGGGGGTCCCGCGAACTTCCTCGATGTGGGCGGCGGGGCCAGCGAGCAGGTGGTTGGTGACGCCATGGAGTTGTTGTTGGATGATCCCAACGTCAGGGTAGTCTTTGTTAATATCTTTGGAGGGATACTCCGATGCGACGTACTGGCCCGGGGGGTTATCAAGTCGCTGAAACGGCACCACGTTGAACTGCCGGTAGTGGTTCGGATCGAGGGCACGAATATTGAAGAGGGCCGCCGGTTGTTCAAAGAGTCGGGTCTTCCTATCAAGATGATTCCGTCTCTGGATGAAGCGGCGAAATTGGTCGTAGAGAAGGCCAGGTCTCTGGTGGCCTGACCCCATTTTGAATTGGAGTCTTTAGATGGCAATCCTCATAAACAGCGAATCTCGGGTTATTTGCCAGGGGATCACCGGCCGAAACGGCAAGTTTCATTCTCTGGCGTGCAGGGAATACGGCACCCAGTTGGTCGCGGGAGTAACCCCGGGTAAAGGCGGCAAGACGGTTGAAGGTATCCCTGTGTACAATACGGTCTGGCGAGCGGCCAAAGACACGGGAGCGGATGTTTCATTGATCTTCATCCCCGCGGCCTATGCCAAAGATCCGATCCTGGAGGCGGTGGACGCGGAAATTCGCCTCATTGTTTGTATCACTGAGGGGGTACCTCCCCTGGATACCGGTTCAGCGCTGCACGCGGTTCGAACAGAGGGCAGAATGATGTTGGGACCGAACACTCCGGGAATCATTTCCCCGGGTGAGCGGTGCAAGGTGGGAATCATGCCCGGGTACATTCACAAACCGGGCCCTGTCGGCGTGGTTTCCAGGTCCGGGACTCTCACCTATGAGGTGGTGGATCAGTTGAGCAAGGCGGGTGTAGGTCAGAGCACGTGTTTGGGACTGGGCGGAGATCCGGTGGTCGGGCTGAGCTTTGTGGATGTGCTCAAGATGTTCAAGGACGACCCTGAAACGGAAGCGGTGATCCTTATCGGCGAGATCGGAGGGTCGGCCGAGGAACAGGCTGCCCAGTACATAAAGGAAGAGTTTAACAAGCCGGTGGTCGCATACATAGCGGGAAGACTGGCCCCGCCCGGCAAGCGGATGGGCCACGCGGGCGCGATAATCTCCGGTGGGTCCGGAACCGCGCAGGGAAAGATAGACGCCCTCACTGAGGCGGGCGTCACCGTAGTTGAGAATCTCACCCAGGTTGGAGACGTTACAAAGCAGATACTCGGGTGAGTGTTTTTCCTAAGGCCAAAGCAGACCGGATTTTGAACAAGTCGCGGTTGCTGTTGCACAGCGCAGGGGGAATTTTCTTGGTTCGCTGTTTCGGATCACAAGTCATTGCTTAGAATGCGAATCCGTAGGAGACCCATTCTCAGCACGCGTCGCTATATTCTGAAATACAGGGAGAATAGGATGTCCACAATGGAGGAGAGGTTAGAGGAACTGAAGAAGAGAACTGAGGAGTCTGACCAGGGAGGGGGCCCGGAGAAGATCGCCAAGCATCATAAGGCGGGTAAAATGACCGCGAGAGAACGGGTCCTGGAGCTTTTGGATGACGGTTCTTTCGAGGAGATCGATAAGTTCGTGGTGCATCGGTGCCATGACTTCGGAATGGAGAAGAATCTGGTTCCGGGCGAAGGCGTGGTCACCGGGTTCGGTCGGATAAGCGGCCGCGGCGTTTACATATATGCCCAGGATTTCACCGTTTTCGGCGGAAGCCTCTCATATACCCACGCCATGAAAATCTGCAAGGTGATGGATCTCGCGTACCGAAATGGTGTCCCCCTTGTGGGGATAAACGATTCCGGAGGCGCTCGCATACAGGAAGGAGTTGAGAGCCTCGGAGGTTACGGAGAGATTTTCTATCGCAATGTTCGCGCGTCGGGGGTCATCCCTCAGATATCGGTCATAATGGGGCCTTGCGCGGGCGGCGCGGTCTACTCTCCCGCTGTGACCGACTTCATATTTATGACCGAGAAAACCAGCTACATGTTTATCACCGGCCCCAAGGTTATCAAGCAGGTCACCAGCGAAGAGATCGACGCCGAGAGCCTCGGTGGAGCGAAGGTTCACGGCAGGGTATCCGGTGTTTGCCACTTCCACTATCCAACGGAGAAAGATACTCTTGTGGGGGTGAAGGAACTCCTCTCGTTTCTGCCCGACAGCAACAGGTCCCCGGGGCCGACGATCCCGTGTGACGATCCTGAGGACAGGGTCATCCCTGAGTTGGATTCGGTCATTCCGGACAGTCCGCGCCTCCCCTATGACATGAAAAAGATCATAATCCCGGTGTTCGATAACGGACATTTCTTGGAGGTCCAAGCCAACTACGCTCGCAATCTGATCACCGGTTTCGGACGGCTTGCGGGCAAGACAATAGGTGTGGTGGGGAATCAACCCAACTGGTTGGCAGGCTGCCTTGATACGGAGGCGTCCGTCAAGTGTGCCCGGTTCGTGAGATTCTGTGACGCGTTCAACATTCCCTTGTGGACTCTGCTCGATGTCCCCGGATACCTCCCGGGAACACAGCAGGAGCACGGCGGAATCATCAAGCACGGAGCCAAGATACTCTATGCGTACGCAGAGGCGACCGTCCCCAAGGTCACCCTGATTACGCGAAAGGCCTACGGCGGAGCGTACGTGGTCATGTCGAGCAAACACCTGCGAGCGGATCTGAATCTGGCCTATCCCTCTGCCGAGATAGCGGTAATGGGCGCTGAAGGAGCTACTGAGATCCTCTTTGCACGCGACATAAAGGCGGCCGAGGACCCCGTTGCAAGACGTCAAGAATTGGTCGACGATTACACGAGCAAGTTTGCGAGCCCTTACCGGGCAGCGGAATTGGGCTTTGTGGATCGGGTCATATATCCTCGTGATACGAGATCCGTGCTCATTAACGCGTTTTCCCAGTTGGAAAACAAAGTGGAGGAAAAACCGAAGCGCCGCCACGGCAATGTCCCGCTGTAGCGCTTGACCGCGTAGGGGCGTAGCGTGCGTCGCCCTCTTGGATGCTCGACCCGTTCCAACAGAGTGGGACGGACGTCTTTTCCCCTCGTTCCCAGGCTCTGCCTGGGAATGCATGCCGGGAGGCTCCGCCTCCCCTACTCGGGACCCGCGCGTTCGCGGGCAAAGATGACTTTCATTGGAACGCTCATGCCTCAGAAAAATCGAAGGGCGCCGAAGCATATAACTACCCGCCGTCATGGTGGATTACACCCGTAGGGGCGTAGCATGCTGCGCCGAAATAGTGGGTCCTAGACGGAACTCGGGGTATATCGCAGTGCATCCATTAAAGTGGGAAATCCCCCCAATAGAGGAAATCAGCAATGGAAAAGCGAATCAGAGTAGTAGTGGCCAAGCCCGGGCTTGACGGGCACGACAGAGGCGCAAAGATTGTTGCCCGGGCATTGCGTGACGCGGGCATGGAAGTCATATACACAGGTCTCAGACAGACCCCAGAGGCGGTGTACAACACTTGCGTACAGGAAGACTGCGATGTCTTATGCCTGAGTTCTCTCTCAGGAGCGCATGATTACCTCTTTCCCAAAACAGCCGCAATGTTCAAGGAGAACAACGTGGATGACGTGCTCATCCTGGGGGGAGGCATCATCCCTGAAAAGGATGTCCCGCGCATGAAGGAAGCGGGAATACAGCAGATCTTCGGTCCTGGAACGAGAACCGACGACATCGTGGAATATATCAAGGCCAATGTGAAGAAATAGCGACCACGCGCCCAATACCCTGCCCCGGGGTCGGGGAAAGAAAAGACGAATCATGCCACAGAGGCCACAGAGGGCACAGAGGATGTGATTCCGCTTCGCCGCAGGCATTTTCAGGCTTCGTTCACAGGGCCGCTACGAAATAGCGTTGGCATTCTCCTGGTAGGGGCGGACCCCGGATCGGAGTCCGGGGCAGGCTCTATGTGTCAGCCCCTACCATTTCGAAGCCCCCCGAAACTGAATGGTGACCGTAGCGCAACCCCTCCCGTTGACTGAAGAGCCGAGCGCGTTGTATACTACGGCACAGCATGTGAGTAAGACTCGATTGCACAGGAATGGGGGGCATAGCTTTACGAAACGAGGAATGTCATGGATGCACAGTACGATTGGGAAAAGTTGGTCCGACGGATGGAGATGTTGCTGCGCCTGAAGTCTTTTCCTGTATCCTTCAAGATGCTGGAGAGGAAGGCGGATCTCGATGAAATACCATTCATGAGAAGACCCAAGGAGCCGGTGACCCTTTGTCAGTTGATTACTCGTGTCAGAAACTTCGACTGGACTGTCGGCGCGGAGGTGGGCGACTTCGTGGGCCCCGTTTGTCCTTCGATTATTGGGCTGTCCGACACGCCTGAACTGGTTAAGGACGGCACTTTCCGCAGCATCGTATGGGTAAGGACCAAAGCGGACGGCAAGAAGTATGAGGAGTCCATCCCCCGTCTTCCTATGGGAAAACACGAGGCCGTGGCCATGGCTCCCTTGGTTTACAACCCATTTGATCCGGACATCGTGCTCATCTACGCAAATCCTGCCCAGATGATTCTGTTGATAAACTCCTTGCAGTTTGAAGACTATGAGGTGATGCAATTCTATTGCGTGGGAGAGTCTTCCTGCTCGGATGCCATTGCCAGATGCTATTTGACGGGCAAGCCCTCCCTCGCAATTCCTTGCTACGGAGAGCGGCGGTACGGACACGCGCAAGACGAAGATCTCTTGATGGCTTTGCCCAAGGATCACATGGAAAAGGCTTTGAGGGGCCTGGAAGCCTTGTACAGGCGGGGCATTCGCTATCCCATCAGCTATGCGGGGGCTGAGCGTGATTTGACGACCTCTTATCCGGTGGCGTACGGCGCCTTGGACCAACTGAGCGCGATCCGAGGCAAGGACAATCGCCTGCTGGTGGGAGTAACGGGCGGCATTGCAAGTGGAAAGACCACCGTGGCGAATATGCTGGCGGATATGGGCGCCGCGGTCATTGATTTTGACATCATCTCAAGACAGGTGGTGGAACCCGACAAGCCGGCATGGAAGCAGATCGTGGATTATTTCGGAAAGCAGGTGCTTCAGGAAGACCGCTGTTTGGATCGAAAGAAGCTTTCCGAGATCGTTTTCAATGACTTGGAGAAGAGAAAGAAGCTGGAGGGCTTCATTCATCCGCAAATCCAGGTGGAGTTTGTCGTACAGCTAAATGATATTGCGGCCGACGATCCCGACGCTATTGTGCTGGTGGTAATACCGCTGCTCATTGAGCTGAATCTTCAGTATCTTTGTCACGAACTGCTGGTCGTATACGTTCCCAATGAGAAGCTGACTGAACGCCTTGCGCAGAGGGACGGAATCAGTGAACGCGAAGCCGCGAACATGCTCTCGTCGCAGCTACCCATTGACGAAAAAGTAGGGTACGCGGACTTCGTTATCAACAATGAGGGGTCTCTTGAGGACACCGAACGCGAGGTAAAGAAACTCTGGGAAGACCTCAAGAAGCAGCAAAAGAATAAAGAGAGACTTTAGAGAAAAGGCCGTAACCGACCGGGACCGACACTGTGCATGCAACCTAAGCTGTGCGGTTCTTGGTTCATCCAACGAGCAAGTACCTGAAGTATCCGTCATTGCGAGCGCAGCGAAGCAATCTCATTGGGCGGAAGAACCAAAGGCGGCGATTGCTTCGTCACTTCGCTTCTCGCAATGACATCAGCTTGAATCGCTCAATTTGGGATGCAAAAGTCTTTCTGCCGGGAGCATCATGACAAGCGCGGGTCCGCACACCCGGATCACAGTCCTTGTGGACAACAATGTCCAGCCGGACGGAGGGCTTCTAGCCGAGCACGGTTTTTCCGTTCTTATCGAACGCGGCTCTGACAGGATTCTCTTCGACACAGGCCAGGGACGAGCATTGCCATGGAATGCCGGCATCTTGGGGGTGGATCTGACAGGCATTGACACGGTCGTACTCAGTCACGGCCATTACGACCACACCGGCGGGCTGCCCCACATAGTGCGGCGCAACCCCGGGGTGCGCGTTGTGGCGCATCCCAAGGCCCTTGGGCCTCACCTTGCGTTGAACGAGGACGAATCTGTCCCGCACGAGGTGGGAATGCCCTACAAGCCCAAGGTCGTGGAAGCCGCCGGGGCCCGGTTCCTCTTGAAGACCGACTTTGAGGAGATCCTCAACCGCGTCTATTTCACCGGCTGGGTTCCCCGGGCTCTGCCGGGCAATCCTGACAAGCGCCTCCTCGTTCCGAGCGACACGGGTTGGCGACAGGACCTCATAGAGGACGACGTGTCCCTACTGCTCGATACTCGGTCGGGATGGGTCGTCGCATTGGGATGCGCTCACGCGGGAGTCCGCAACATCCTCCAACACATTAAGGAGCAAATGGAGATCGACTCCATATGGGGCGTATTGGGAGGAACGCATCTCGGATTCGCGGCCGAATCGGAGACATTCGCCGTCATTGAGGTGCTGGAAAGCTTCAGGGTACAATTCGTGGCAACAGCCCATTGTACGGGAACAGGGCCGAATCGAATCCTCAAAGACCATTTCGGAAACCGGTTCCATGACGCGTATGCGGGCGCGATGTTCGAGTTCTGAGGAACCCGCTGCATCCCCCCGCTCCCACTTTGCGATCATCTGTCGAAGTGGAGTGCAGGACCATCAAGCCTCTTTTCCCATATTTGCGATGAGTTCGGCGAGGGTTTGCGCAGAAGTGACCGAATAGACTATTTGAAGGGCTTCGATAGCGTAGCCTGAGCCTTTTCCTGCGAGGTCGACTCTCGTGGTTATTTCGTCAACACCGTGGTCTGCCAGGAGTTCCGCTGCCCGAACCCCTTTCTGACGGTCAAGATCGCGGAAAGAGTTCTCCAGATATCGTTCCACGGTAACGTGTCCGGTGAGCCTGTCTTGTGAAAGAAACGCGAAGTAAGGGGCTTCTCCAAAATGATCGGAGAGTCTCGCTCCCTGGTGAGGTCCCTCACCTTTCACAACATCTATGGGAACCGCAACACGCCATGTCTTCTTTTGCTCTGGTTCGTAATGTACGAGGATTTTGTCAATATCAGGCCACCTGTCGAGTATCTCCTCTTCAAGATACGATATCACCTGGTGAGCTTCACGAAGAAGCTTAACGTTCACTGAAACCGCTATTTCCACGAACTTGTAACGACCCGAACTCCGTCCCCCGACCGCAATCACTTCCTTTACATTGGGGTGGTCCTCCAGGACTTTCCTGATCCCATCCAGAGTGGGGTAGTCCAGAGTGGCGTCGAGCAAGACTCTCAGGGAATCAACAAGAATGTGGAATCCCATCCTACCTACGAGCACGGCAACAACAAGAGCAGCGTAACGATCGAGATGATACCCGAAGAAGGACCCCAGAACTCCTACAAGAATCACCAAGGTTGACAACAGGTCTGTTACAATGTGTTTTGCGTCCGCCACCAGGCTGGGTGACCCAACCTCAAGACCTATTTTGAGCTCGTATCTGGAGAAAAGAAAAGTAATCAAGATGATGGCGAAGATTCCGGCCACCACCATCGGCAGATTATGAATCTGGGCCACTGAGTGACCGGTGAGGGATTCCCGCCCAATCTCGTATGCAGCGTAGAGGATGAATAGAGATGAGACGAGGGCCCCGAGATTCTCTACCTTATACAGCCCTTCAGGGAAAGCCTTTGTCTTGCGGTCCGCTATGATTATCCCTGCGAAGATGGTCAAGGCCGATATCACGTCTGCAAGCGAATGGATGGCGTCCGCTTTGAGTGCCAGACTTCCTGAAATCAGCCACAGACAGTACTTGATCCCAACCAAGAGGCCATTTACGAGACATGAATAGAGTGCGACCCTTGCATGCCCCTGCATCCCTGGGAACCTGTTGTGCAATGCAGTGTTTCTGCGAAATCCCGGCACGACGGCGCTGTCCTTATTCCCCATGCAACCGAACCGGATCACTGAATGCCCGGCATGTCAGGCTCATAGGACACCGGTGCGCTCGGCCCATGGGAGTCCGTGGCACGATTCGAGCCATGTAAGCGGTTAAGGGCTTGTCACAAAATAGACCTGACAGCAACAGAAGGCGCCGCGAGCCAAGGACGCAGGGGCGACGCATGCGTCGCTTTTTTTTCGCAAGGATGCGGCGCGTGTCACTAGCAAGGGTTATTCCGTGACGGCCGCTAAGCGTCAGCCTCCCGGACTCACGCTATTTTTGCCTCCGCTTCGGCCCACGACATCTGCCCCTGCCCCAGGAAGGCCTTTCCCCTGGATTGGTCCTACAAATCTCCATGCTGCTACATTTGGGGCAAATGAGTTGTCTGCCTCCACCGAATGCTACCTGCCATTCATGGTTGCACTTTAGGCAATGGAATTTTCGATTGGGGGCTTCTGTCATTGTACGATCTGAACACACAAGATCATTTGGTTTCCGGCCGGACCCGGGACGGCCCTATTCTTTCATTTACGACACCCGCCGCTCTCCGGCACACATCGTAACAACTGTCATGAACCAGGTCACGGGGCTGATCCCAATGCCTCTATCCGAGGGGCTTGAGATATGTGCGAAGCCCCTTCACCTATTGTCGGAGCGCCTCCCCTGATGGACGCGCGTTTCCTTCGTTCTTGAGCATACCTGTCCATCGTGCCCGGTGTCAACTGACAACCTTTCTCAGATCGTAGGCATTCAGTTTCGCGGGGCAGATCCTCTCATCGCGTGTGTCATTGCGAGGAGTGAAACGACGAAGCAATCCCCATACCCGGCGCGCAGGAGATTGCTTCGCTGCGCTCGCAATGACATCCTGCCGGCGCCCCGCGTAAGGAACGGTTACTCTCAGATCTGACTCACGACGGTTGTGACTTCAAAGTGCCTGCCCGATCTCAACTTAGATTCTTAAGGGCGTCCCGCTTGACGGCCCGGAGTTGGGGAAAGAAAAGACCAATTATGCCACAGAGGGCACAGAGGCCACAGAGGGCACAGAGGCCACAGAGGTGAAGAGGATGTAATACCAACTATCATCGGAAGAAAGCGACAACGAAGCACAAAAATGGCGGCAAGTCTCCGGGTCCCGGCCGTAGGGGCGCAGCATGCTACGTCCTCTTGGATAGTGGGTCCAAGACGGAACCCGGGGGATTTCCCAGTCCATCCATTTTATAGGAATGCGCAATCAAGAGAGTGAGATCGGTTTCTTAGGCGCCGTTGCCGGCTTGCCCAGCAGTGCGAGGGTATTCGGACAGGACTTCTGGCAACAGCTATAGTGATGCGCATTGATATTCGGTGCAAAGATCACCCTCGCCCTATAGGCATTAGCTTAGGCCGTGTCGACGAGATGTTCCGGAGGAACATTGGATAGTAGCCCGGCGATTCATCGCCGGGTATGCTGTGCCTACCAACCGGACCGAGTCCCGGAGGGACGGCTGAACTCCCACAAGCAGGGAAGGAATTTCAGTCGTCCCTCTGGGACTCGGGAGGCGCCTTGTATGGACAGCGTACCCCGGAATGAATTGCGGGGCTAGTGCGCCTGCGAGCGTACATAATCAGAGAGGTGCAAGTCCTCTCCAGGGTTGCGCTACAACCTGTAACCGACTGTAACTGCGCCGCCAGGAGGCGGGGTGGAGAGCAACAGGAGGTGAATGACCAGTCCGTAGGTTAACGAACCCGTTTCGGCCAGGTGTATTCGGCGAGCCTGCTAGCCAGTGGCGAAGCTTGGACCTATCTCCTGAGGCCTGCGACGTGAGAAACGCCAAAATATGGTACAGAGGTAGGAGATCTGTTGCGCTGACAAACAATGTAGCGGATGGAAAAGCGGCAACAGGGGACACCGGGTGATTGGGGACAGAATGGTCATGACGGTTACGTACGTTAAGCAGGGATACCTGTACGTCGGGGGTGAGGCGTACAGGAGTCAGAGCCTTCATAGTAGCGTTGAAGCGCCGTAATGGGCGTGGAGCCAAGGGAGGCAGGGAGGTGGATACGCGCCGATCGACTCCAGGGACTCCATACCGCTCCGAGTGGCTTTCGGGCCTAGACTGGGTGGAGACCTCCGACGGTCCTTGTCGGACGAACCTTTGGGGGTTGGTTGACGCGGATGCTGACAGCCTCTGTCATGGGGGTGTAACCGGCCTCTGGGTCGGCTTCGCCAGATTGAGTTGTTCGCCTTCTCGCAACTCATGGTCCTGGTTTGTCAGTCCTCTTTGAGGTGAACCACCGACTGGAGAGCCGTATGCGGGAGATCCGCACGTACGGTTCGGAGGGGGGAGCGGCCGTCCAGGCCGTTCCTACCCCTATCTATCAGGAGTCCCTCCGGGACTCGCGGTCTGTTCACCCGGTTAGTGCCCATGTCCCGACGAAGGGGGGGGGCCTCAACCTGCTTCTAACATACAAGGGTTGGGGTGAGGGCGGTCCAGCCACTGAACCCATTTTCAATGCGCAGCACCATATAAACCCAAAACCTTCCTCGAAGCACCCACGCCCGGCGTGCCGCTACAGACTAATAATAATGAGGCTCCCACACCAACCGGCTCGCAAATTGGCCCTACGCCCAGTAGCTCCCCCTTCGAATCCAGGCGTAGCAAGCGCGTTCCTAATGCGTATGTCCGAGGCGAAGCCACGGACTGCTTGTTGACACAGACCTCTCTCGCGGCAAACCCGGATTACAATAATATTCGCCAAATGGTCTAAGCCCTGAGCTTCGCGGGGCAAGTCTTTCTACGGCGCGGAGCATGCGTCGCCCTCTTCATGCCGGTTAACACCCCCCAGAGCCAGCTTCCAATAGCTATCGTGGGGCTTGTCCTACGACAGGCCAGGATTGGAGAAGGTGGGGCCAGTTGTTCGAACGGTTTGGACGGAAAATGCGAACGGAACACGAAAGTAAAACGAAGGTGGAGGGAGACGGGTGGTCGAAGTCGTGGTAGGACGCTGAGAATCGTGAGGATTCGGGGAGGCGAGTACAGCGGTTTGGAGCGGAACCGGCGGTGGAGAGTGTAGGAAGGGACGCGGGGACAGCATAGAGTCACCTATTGAGAACGTCCTGTCTCCAAGAGTCCCAACACAATATGGTGACCCCTAAGAGAACAAGCAGGATTACATATGCGCAGAACCACAACGGTGGACACTGGTCAGGACAGGGCTTGAGAAGGTAGTAAGCCTTGAAAAAGCTGAAAACCATGCTTGCTGCCGTGGTCAATATCATACCAAGATAGAAACGCCGGAAACATTTGCCGACGCATCCGCCAAAACGCACATACCAGGGTTTCTTTTCATTACTCTTACAGTGGTCATTACTGAACAAGGTGAATACGTATTTCTCCCAATCCCCTTCTATTGCAAGGTCTGTGCGCTTCCGAATAAAGGCAGTGATTCGAAGAACGGCGAAGTTCTGCTCAAGAAACAGGATATCCCACAGAATAGCTATTAAGGGAACTAGAAGATAAACTTCAGCAGATACGGACTTCGCAGCCAAGGACGAGGAGGTCAGAGAGGGACCCGAGAGACTGGTCACAAGGTTCTTGCTCAAACCCGCTCCAGCTCCGCCGATTCCGAGAAGCGCTGAGATCGTAAGGATTTTTATCGCAAACGTTGCATAGCGCCTTCTGACGTGGGCTAGGATGTCCTCATGCATCTTTTTCAGAAACTCAACCTTAACAGGATCGACGACACTCATCCGACTTTCTCCTACGGTACCGATATCTTGCCTTTGCCGATAGTCACGCCAAGACACTTGAACCTGTACACGAGGGACTCATCTCCAGCATTGTCTTGGTCTCGGTTTATGCCTATGCATCCGATATTGACACCACTTCCTTTTTCTATGAGCCAGTACCAGGCGACCCTGGGCTTCCTCACAGTCGGCTGTGTTACCTTGTTCCAGTCTATGTTATGCACGGACCCTAGAGCCCATCGGCAAGTCCATCTATTCACTGGCTCATATGTGAAAAGCTTGATGTCATAAGGGGGCACTTCCCTTTGCCGCAACTGAAGACCGTGGAACCGAATGTGCTGGCCGGCTTTCCCTCCCAGGTTGTCCGGGTGGATGTAACAGCGTTCCTGAAGGCGAAGCGAGTACCGAGGTCTGATGATCCGCAAAATGAGCCTGATCCTGTATTTCTGTTCCTCTATCAGCAGGAACGATAGAATTCCCACAATTATTCCCAATGGGAGTAATATCTTTCCGAGTGCAACGACAATGTCCCAGAGCAATGACAACGGCACACCTCCCGAGTCTCTCAATTCTGTTTCTTCTGCATTTCCAACCAACTCCAGTCACGCATCCAAGGACTCTTTCGAGTCGGATAGTGATTCCCGGATAGACGTCTTCACATCGGTGAAGTCATATCCCTCTTGGACATAGATCAGGTGACAGCCATTCTTCTTGCAGAGTCTTGCCTTTTTCTTATCCCGTGCCTGCTGTTTCTTGAAGGCTTCTTCTCCGCCGAAGTACTCTACGGGACTATGGTGCTGAACCCCCTGATACTCCAGCCCTATGGCCCGATGAGGGAAATAGATGTCAATATGGTGTCGCCCCAACCAAGACGGACGCCCGTGATGTATGACCTTTTCAGCAGGGAAAGCCTCTCTAACCTTCTGAAACAGCTTCGTCTCCGCGATCCATCCTTCGCCCACTTTTGGAAGGTCCATCTCTTCCCGGAGAGTATTCTCAGCTTCCCTGACGATCCTCCTACCTTCGTTCAAGACTGCTCCCTCGACGATGTGCGGAACAGACAGGAAGGTGAGGGTCCTATCGAGAAAGATCGTCTGGAAAGGAACTCCGGGAAAGAGACAATGTCCGAAAGTCCCTTGTTTCTTCTTGCGGTTGCTCAGATAACTAGTTTTCCATAGGAGGAAATCGTCCTCATTGTTATAGGACTCCCTCAGCGCCGAGAAATCATCTTCGGTCAAGTTCCAGAGGTCATACTGGTCGCAGAAGTGCTCAACGAGGTTCTTTCCGTGCTGTCTGTGAAACTCATTAAGAAGTACGGTCGTGAGTTCGGTGACCTGTTCTTCATGAGATCTCCCGAATTTGGTGAGTCTGCGTCCACTCTTACCGAGCACCCGGCTCAAGACTTCTCCGTCAATCGAAGTCTGCCGGCACTTTGAGCGAATGTTCAACACGTCGGTGACTCGAATGAATCTTGTCTTCAGGAAATCCCACGCGGTGTCATAATCCCCAAGCAGGAGATAGGCGTCACCGGTCCAGAAGCCGATTGACTCAAGAATCTTGTCGTAATGGCTACACGCATCAGTCACCTTGTCAAAGCGATCCAGAAGCCTTCCAAGGTTCTTGTCCTTCAGAAAAGCCTCAATGATCTCGTACAGTAGCACGTATGCGTACGACAGATTGCCCTCAATATCTGGTGCTCGTCCCTTCCTTACCAGCACGGACCAATCATGGAAGAACTTTCGCTGTTCGTTTGTGGCAGAATCAAGGGTAGGGTAGTATGTGTTCCACTCAGGGACACTCCCACGGGCCCCAAAGGGAGAATCTGCCCGCTTCAGATTCACCTGATTCACTATCCTAATACCTGAGAACCACCTCTTCAGCTTCTCATTCATCGACTACCATCGTCTTTCTCCAGTCAATCAACACCAGAGGTGGATCAACACGGTCTTCCCTTCGACCAGATTCTTGGCGAACGCCGTAGCCCACTTGCAATGTGGCTGACGTCCTTCTGGACAATCCACGCCGAAGACATGTGCCTCGTCGTTCACCCCGTCAGGCAAGACAACGATGGTGTCTCTGTCCTTTACTTCCACGTCCCTGCCGGTGAAGGACTGAGCGATGGTTGGAATGCTGAAGAAGAGCAACAGAAAAACCAAGCTCAGCGTCATGAATATCCCCTGAAAAGATACATCAGAGGGTCATCCTAGACGACACACTGCCGATTGTCTAGCCAAAAAGAGATTTGTCGTAAGCACTGGAATACGTGGGGAGAAGATCAATTTCTTAGAATTGATGTCTATTGATCGGGATTCGTTGAAATGTGGAGTATAGGAGTGCCTGACAAGACTCAATACATCATGCGGTCGGGCCTGAAATGCAAGCACCCCTTGGTATACGGATACACGCTTAAGCAGATCGGAGAATACGTGGGAAGCCACTATTCGACGGTCAGCAAAGTCATCCGAAAAAGAGAAAGACGGAGTAACCGGTATTCCAAGACCCCGCTACTCGCCGGAGTTGCAAATGTGACTTTCCTGGTCATATCCCGGTCCTTTCTTGCAAGTGATCCGCCACATTGGCTCGAAGCTATGGAGGCAAACGCCTGAATCCCAACTATCCGGTCATCTCTCTCTGCACAAGTTTCTTGATGGACGAAAAGGAGAGAATGATCGCGGGCATGAATATGAGATCTCCCAATAACGCGGCAACTATCGCGGAAGCCCCGAGAAACCCGAATGATGTCACCGGGTCGAAAGGCGATGTCAGGAGCGCCAGGAAACCGAAAAAGAGGACCGCTGATGTTGAAATCAGGGCCTTCGCGGTGATTCGATATGCTCGGGTCAGACATGCCTCCACGTTGTCGGTCCCCGAGGACATCTGTCGTCTCAGCTGGGTGAGATAGTGGATGGTGTCGTCCACCGACAGGCCGATGGAAACAGTGGCCGCAAACACGGTAACACTGTCCAGTGAAATTCCGAACCAGCCCATGAATCCGAAGATAATCGCCAAGGGGAGCATGTTCGGAATGAGACTCAGCATTCCCAGCAGGAAAGAGCGAAACTGCACGATCATCAGGGCGGTAATGCAGGACAGGGCAATCAACAGGGAAATGGTTTGGGCCCACACCAGTTCGGAACCTTGCGCATCGAATACGGCAAGTGTGCCGGTAACCGTCACACGGGCTGACCCGTTCATAGCCCCTTCGGCCGCCGACCGAATCGCGGAAATCGTGCGGCCCAGATTGGTTGACGGAGAATTGCGAATGCGTACAGATATCCGGATACGGTTGAATTGGTTGTCCACGTACCTCAAGCGCAGGCTACGGCCTTCTGCGCTCAAAGACATGAGGCCCGACAGTTCGGAAACAAGGCCGGGCCGGCTGAGGACACTTTCCGAGGAACGATCCGGATCAGAGACGGTCCTATGAAGATGTTCGAGCATTTCCAGGAGTGAGACGGTCCCAACCACGTCCGGGATCTTGGAGAGGCTCACGTTCAGAGCCCGGACTTTCTTCCATAGGGCCGGCCGCTTGAAGGCTCCATTCTCCGCTTCCAACACTAGTTCCAGAGAATAGATGTGAGAAAGGTTTTGCTCCACAAAGTTCATGTCCTGAACTTCTTTGGTCGAATCGCTGAACATTGCAAGGAGTTGCGTCTCGCTTCCGATTCGTGGAACACCCGCGAGCATTAGCACAACAACCAGAATGCCTGCCGTTGCACAGATTCTATAGTGCTCGAAAACGAAATGTTCCATCTGCGCGAACGTGCGAGCCACCCAGTCACGGGACATGCGCGTGTAAGCACGGTCGGTAGGAGGCCGCATCAGGATGAGAAGAGCCGGAGTAACGATCACTGCCAGAAGGTACGAAACCAAGACTCCAAGAGACATGATCAAACCCAGCTGCTTGACCATTGGAATGGACGAAACCATGATGCTGGCAAAACCGGTGGCAGTAGTAACCGCGCACATCAGGCAGGGCTGACCTACCACTGCTAGAGCCTGTTTGGCCGCTTCCTCGCCGTCGTGCGCCGTGCGCCGCCGCTCATTGTAATGGGTAACTATGTGGATGACCGCAGCCGCGGTCACGATGAGGATCAGACCGAACGACAGGGCTGTGACAGGGTTCAATCCTACGCCCAGCAAGGACATGAGACCGAGCAGCCATACCACGGACAGACCTACCACCAACATTTTGATCGCCGCGATTTTCAGACTCTTGAATATGTAGATCGACACAAGGTTCCCGAACAACAGACACAGGATGCCGATAACTATCGCGCTCCGGACGTTGTATCGCTGAATCGCGTGGCGGATCACGGGGGCCCCCACGATCCGATATTCCGCGTCTTGCGGAAAGCGCTTCTCAACACTGGTTTTCATTGTTTCAAGGAGCCGGCCTATCCGTGCCGGATCGAATCTGGACTCCTGGGATATGTTGACTATGATACCCACGGTCCTGAGGTCTTCCGACACGAGAAGATCCGCTCCGGGGATAGATTTCCTCACTTTGCTGAGGACTTCATTGTCCGGCGGACGAAGCCTTCCCCGGTCCTCAATCAGCAGGGGAAAACTCCCGAACTTGCCGCCCCTGTTCTGAAACAGCGACAGGTTGGACAGAGTGAAGACTTCTTCAACGTCCTCCATGACCTCGATGTCACGGGTGACTCGTTGAAGAGCTTTCAAGACCCCGGGATCACCGGCGTCTTGAAAGCTCTTCAGGGCTATCAGAATGAATTCCTCGTTCCCGAAGACCTCCAAGAACTCAACGTACGTTTGATACTCTCGGCCGGCTGTGTTCACAGCGGAGCTCATGCTCTGGTCGTGCTTGAAGCCCGGAATACACAGCGCCAGAAACGCAGTGCCGACCACCACCACAAGGACCAGCAGCCTGCGGTGATCCACGATAAAGCCGGCCAGGGCATGGGATTGCTGATTGTCGTTCATATGCCTGGATTCCCTTTCGTTGGGTCCGTAGCCTGCTCGCAGGCACATCCGCCCGCTGCTACTCCCGCCGGGAAACGGTTGGGGTGAGGGTATTTGGGAAACGGCTTCTTGGTGTCAAGACGCGTTTTCAAAAGGATTCTCGAGAAGAGTCTCCGCGACGAGATCTGTGAGAACCTCGGCATCAGATCGGGAAAAGTGATTTCCGGAGGCCGTGAGCAATAGATGTAAGCGGTTCCTGAACATGATACCCCAAACGCGCAAAGGCGTTCTAATTGCAAGCCTATGACCGACAGCGTACAGGTCTGTGACTTCCATACCACACAGTTCGGCTTCCAAATAGGTGTCACCGGAGAGCCGTCTGCTTCCAAATTCGGGCCACCCCCTTTCGAGAAATGTGATCAGCAGGGAGAACAGCGGTCTCTTCAAGAAAGAGTACATCGTCTTTTTTCTTGCGCTCAATGGAAGGAATCTCACGGCATCGGCCAGGGTGCGAGACGCCTGGGCCGCCCTCACGTCGGAACGGCTTCTGAGCTCCCGGGTGCGGCGGCCGGCCGTCAATCGGACAAATTCAGCGGGATCGGTTCGCTCTCCGCTCCGGGATCTCAAATATATGGCGGAGCTGTTTACCGGAGCGTTGCGGGGACCATATCTGTTCCTCATCTGTACCGTGATAGCAGTGGTTATTGTTCCCGCAGGCATGTCGTGGGAAGCGTTCCACTTGTCCATGGCACGATTCGTGGCCGCAACCAAAAGATCCAAGGTGGGCACATTCGCCTCCGATGCGATCCTTTGGATCCTTTCCGTCTCATCGCAGGAGAGCTTGGCCCTTGTGTGATGCTCTTCGCAGGTTCCAAGGTTGCTCCTCACCTTGCGAAAAGGCTGTTTCCGCAGTCGGGCGTTCGCTGCCAGCCGTGCAACAAAGAGAAGATCACGCAAGAACGACCTCTTTGGGTTTGCAACTCTCCTCCTGAGCCTTGACGCCCGACCAGGCTGCTCCGCCCAGGTGGGCTTCTCGCCCGTCACGGTCTCCTGGTAGCACCCCAACAACTCCCTAATGAATTGCGACAAGGTCCATGCATCGGCCGCCGCGTGGTGGACCAATAGAATGAAGCAGTGGCGATCTTCTGCCAACGAGATCAAATGGAACTCGGTCGGAACCGTCTTGAGCAGATCCCATTCCTTGTGCAAACTGTCGTCCAGGTGGCGAAGCAAGGCATCTTGAAGGGAATCGGACGTATCCGCCGTGTCAAGGCCGGATACTATCAGTTCCGATTGGACCTCGGGATCCGACGCCCAAACCAGGCGTTTTCCAAAAAAGCTCCCCGTTGGTTCCACTCTGCACAAAAATTGGGGGAACTTAGTCACCGCGATAGCAAGCGCCACCTTCATGGCTTCCTGTTCAAGCGCGCCTTCCAGTTCGATTCCGAACACGATGGCATTCTTTGCTTCCGCATAGGTAGAGAGGACCATGTCCTCGGCGACTCCATCCAGGACTCGTGGCACAACATTGGCCGCAAGATCGGTCCCTGCGGGATTCTCCAATGGCTGAGGGCGAGTAGGGAAGGTTTCCATATCAAGAGTAATACCAGATCAGTCACAAACAATCACGAATAAACACAGTAACCCCTCAGCTACGCGGGGCGGATCGTCTCCTGGCGCATGTCATCGCGAGGAGAGATACGACGAAGCAATCCCCATATCCAACACGCAGGAGATTGCTTTGCTTCGCTCGCAATGACATCTACCGGGAGCCCCCCGAATGACTGAGGAGCTACGGCAACGAGAACATTTTCGTTGACCCGGGGGCGTTCGGGCAGGTATTTTGAAACCGGAATAACATGCTCTTTCGGCAACGTGACAACGGCTTTGCCTCTCTCGGGCACTGTGGGGCATCGTACTGGGGCCTTTTCGGGATCATGGGAACCATCCCTCGCCCGGTTATCGTCAAAAATGAAGTGTGGCTGGATTCATGAGCTGCTCGTTGCAGGAGGGATCCTTGACTGTAGTTGAACCGTCGTCGGAAATGATGATTCTGTCCACGAGTGCCGTATCCAAGAATATTCTTGTCGTCGGGTGCAAACTGGAGGGACCGCTGGACGTTCCTGCCCTTCAAGAGGCTTTGCCCAAAGCGGTTTCAGCATTTCCGTGCCTTATGAGTACTGTTGAGCAAGCGGGAGGCCTCTTTGGACGCCGACTCGTGTGGACCCACCATCCGGAGCTTCAACCGGAATTGCAGGTCTCCAATCTGAATGTTTCGGAGCCATCGACTTCGATCCTGGACTGTGCAATGAGACAGCTCGAACCCGGGACATCGAAGGACTGGGATCTGTTTCATTCGGTTCCGACCGAGTTCCACCTCTTGCGCGAATCAGAAGGGAAGAGCCATTTCATTTCCCTCATACATCACGCTGCCGTGGACGGATATTCCGGAATGCTCCTCGTGCAGGAACTACTGGAGTGTTATCAAGAAATCGTGACGGGCCGGAGGCCGGAACTGCCGCGGGCGGGTGGAGCATTATCATCGCTGAAGAGGAACCTTGTTCAAGGGCAAGAAATGGGCTTGCGGGACATGCTTGAAGGTGTGCGTCGGGCAGCGGAAACGTCCGGCAAGAAAATGTCATTGCCGGACGGCGGCTATGATCCAACCACACCATTCCAATACTACGTACAGAAATGGCTTACCGAGGCTGAAACCGAAGCAGTTCGGAATTGTGTTAAGACGAGAAAAATCGCGTTTGTGGATTACCTTGTGGCGTGTCTGAACCTCTGCGTGGAAACGTGGAATTCCGCACGCAACGTTCAAACGAATACGATAGTTACATGGATCCCGGTGCAGATGAGAGGCCGGTTCGGTGACATGAATGCTCCGATGAACAGTTCATTCCTCCTGGTCATGTCGGATTCCCATGAGCGCCGCGATCCATGGGAAATGGTGAGAATCATAGGCGAGAGGCGCAAAGGGCAACTTAGCAATCACGATGACGTGCGAGCCTACCAAACTCTTGCAAAAATGACCCGGGTCGTGTCCTTGTTGCCCCTGCACGCAAGAAAAAAGTTGACTCATTTCATGGCCCAATCTCGGGGGCGCCACATATTGTTCAGTTATCTCGGAGTCCTCTGGCCCAAAATCAAGGATGGTCGAACCACTGGTGAATCCTATTTAATCCGGTTGGGCGACCTCGAACTGACCGATGTGCATCTGGGCAGTTGCAAGTTTGCCACGCGCGATCCAGTGCGGTTAGGTGTCTTGAACTTCCGAGGGAAGTTGAAAATCATCATGTCGGTCTCGTATCACTATTTCACGGTCGAGGAAGCGCTGAGTTTCCTGGATCTCTACGCTGAGACCGTCCTTGAGCACGCGGCTCGGCAGTTCCCGGGGAGTAGTTAAACTAAATTCTGGACAAACGCCTTTATGCTTGATTTTTATTCGGTATTTGGTATAGTGCGCCCCATCAATCCGCGGCCGGAGTTATCCCATGATATCTAGACGCAGATTCGCTTTCTTGACAATAGTATTGGGGGCTGTCCTGACATCAGGCTGTTGGGAAGAGACAACCGAACTCAAGGGAAAGCTTGCCATGTTGGAAAAGCGACTGCTCAAGCAAGAGAAACAGGTTCGCGAATTCTCGGGCAAGTTTTTGCCTCCAAAGGATTTCAGTCCTGACATCCAGAGAATTGCAGATCAGCAGGACCGAATGAACCAGATATTGAAAACCAAGGTGGATCCCATAAACAACAAGCTTGAAGAATTCAGGGATTGGGCCCAGCAAGCTCAGAACGAACAGTCCAAGTCGGCAAAGCAGCTCCAGGAACTGGGGAAGATCCAGGCCGGTCTGCGCAGGAGTATCGACGGTCATGCCCAGCAAGTCAGGAAAATGGGCAAACAAGTTTCAAACAACACGCTCCGCTCCAGGCGCGCCGACAAAGCAGCCAAAGTTTTGTCAGGTACGGCGAAACAGATGCGTGAGCAATCGCGCACCAACGACGCAAAGCTTCTCAAGCTCATCAGAAAGGATAGAACCGCGGCGAGAGACGCTGCTCTGGCTCAGTGCAAGGCCCTTGTGGCCCCGCTTGAAAAGGAAGTGGCGGGCCTCCTCAAGTCAGGTTCGCAGGCCAATGGAACGCGCGTCCCCGCAGCCACAACCAAGGCTCAAGCCGAATCTGTTCGGCAAATCAGGGCCTTGTACACTCGACTTCGCGACCTGGAGGAAATCATAGCAACGCAGAAGGCCTCGCTTCTGGAAGTCGGGTCCAAGGTTCACAAGCTTGAGCAGAAACTTTAGGCCGCGGCCGGCCCCGGCTCATGTTTCTTTGATCGCCTCTTCAAACCCCTTCAATGATCCCTCTATGGTTTCATCGGAAACGCAGTACGCTATGCGGAAACACCCGGGTCCCCCGAAACCGGTACCCGGAACTGTTAGTATGAGCTTATCCCGGAGTCTCCCTACGAATTCAATATCGTCTTCCAGCGGGGACCTGGGAAACAGGTAGAACGCGCCTTCCGGTTTTACGCAGTCGTATCCGAAAGAGGTAAGAGCTTCGTGGAGCCGATCCCGGCGCCGCTTGTAAACGCTCACATCCACGATATCTCGAAGCGAGTTCTTCACCGCCCGCTGCATCAAGGCAGGAGCGTTCACGAAACCCAGTATGCGATTGGAAAGGATCAGGCCTTCCATTGTAGCCTGTCCGCTGTCCAGAGCCGGATTTGCCGCGATATAGCCAAGACGCTCTCCGGGAATGGACAGATCTTTGGAAAAGGATGTGCCCACTATGCTGTTGGGATACGCCTTGAGAATGCTCGGAACCGTGACTCCGTCATAGGTGATCCCTCTGTACGGTTCGTCGGAGAGTAGTAGTATCGGCCGGTCTATTTCCTTGCTCTTTCGCTCGAGCAACTCGGCTAGATCGCGAATCTGTTGTTCCGTATACACGCGTCCTGTCGGGTTGTTCGGTGAGTTCAAGAGAACAGCGGCCGTCTTCTTGTTCACCGCGGCCTCAATGGCCCCAAGATCGAGAGAGAAGTCATCCAGTGTGGGGACCTGAACAGCTTTGCCGCCATGATTGTCCGCGTAGAAGACGTACTCCACGAAGAATGGCTTTGGCACGATGACTTCATCCCCTGGATTGAAGATGGCCTTGAACATGACGTTGAGAGCCCCCCCGGCGCCTACGGTCATGAGCACCCAGTTTCCGTCGATGTCGACTCCCTCGTCTTCCCTGATCTTCTTGGCTACGGCCTCGCGGACATCCGGATAGCCCGCGTTGGGCATATACTTGTGGGTTCCGGGAGAGGAGTCGGAGGCCGCCTCTCTGATGGCATCCTTGACGGTGTCTACGGGCTCCAGATTCGGGTTGCCGAGACTGAAGTCAAAGACCTTTTCGGCCCCGTGCTGGGCCTTCAATTTGGCGCCTTCTTCAAACATCTTCCTGATCCAGGAAGACCTCTCAATGAAATCCGCAATCTTCTCTGATACCGGCATGTGGACCCCCTGCTGGCAGAAAATAAGTGTACAAACGAAAGCCCGGGCTTCAACTCTGCATCCGGTTAAAACTCCGAGCTCTCGACCTTGCATCAGCCCTGTATTTTCAGGGTTAGTAATGATAACATAACCCGGAGACGGATGTCAAACAGAATATCGCTCAACCTGTAAGCCCCCAGTTTCGCGGGGCAGATTCTCTCATCGTGCATGTCGTTGCGAGGAGTGAAACGACGAAGCAATCCCCACATTCAGCGTGCAGGAGATTGCTTCCACCGGTTCAAGCCCGGAGTCGCAATGACATCTCAGGAGAGCCCCCCCGAATGACTGAAGGGTCTCCTCAACCTGACGGAGCCACGGTGAATCAGAAATTCAGGGCTCACGAGCGACCTCATTGGGAGTTTCTTGTTGGAATTGTTCAGATCTGATTTGGACGAACGGTCAACCCCAGCCGCGGTATCCGTGGCCGGAAACAAACGGCCTCGCAGGAATGTCGTTCGAGCGACGGTCCTGGTGATGACCCTCACCATGACCGGCTTGGCCGTTCCCAATATATCGGAGGCTCGCGGAGAATTTCAGAGAGCCCTGGAAGCAGCGAGGTCCGGGGACCTGCAACGCTCCATTGAACTTTGGACGGCCACGATAGCTCGAAATCCCAGGTCATATGCTGCGTACGTCAACCGTGGCAGCGCGCTGCTGAGGAGCGGACACATATTCAGAGGAATCAAAGACTGGGAAAAGGCTAAGCGCTATTCGCCCGTTTTTGCGTACGCTTTCTGCGCGGCTGATTTCATCGAACAGGCAGGTGGCAAAAAGCGGATTCTTAACTATGCCAAGTCCCTTGAACTGGACCCCGATTACGTGGCTTCCGTGACAATGACCGGCGCCACGTTGCTTGATCTCGGACGGACCGAAGATGCTCTGGGTCTCTTCCGATCCGCTATGGAGCTTACTCGCAACCCCTTGCTCAAGAATCATTACGACCACTGGATCAAATCCCTGGAATCGGGGTCCGAGAAATGAGAGCGGAGCATCCACTTTTTGGGGTTTCTCCTTACTGAGCGGGTCCAGTCTTTCGCCGGTGATGCACTTAAGCCGCGGCCTGCAATGGCCGCGGCATGGGGTTGGGAGATCCGACCTCCAAATGAAGGCTATTGGAGGGTGCTTTGGCGTGGGGCGAGATGTGCCCTGTCGCCGGGATGGCAGTTCCGGATCGGTAAGCCTTCAGTATCGTGGGGCAAATGTTCTCATCGCGCACGTCATTGCGAGGAGTGGGACGACGAAGCGATCCCCATATTCAAAGTGTAGGAGATTGCTTCGCTGCGCTCGCAATGACATCTTATACCAATGCGCGTTCAAACAAGTGATAAAGACCACTGCTGGGCAAGCCGGCAGTGGCGCCCAAGAAACCGATCTCACTCTCTTGATTGCGCATTGGTATTAGGAGACATCCCCGAATGACTGACCGGTTATCCGGATCGCAGTCCGGGGCAGGCTCTATGTGTCTGCCCTCGCCTTCGAAGCGCCTCCGAAACTGCCCGGTTGCCCGGATCAAGGATTTTTTGTTGACAGAAAGGTCCCCTGGCGGTAGCCTAGTGCTTTTGCACCCTAGGCCGAGGAGAATATTGTGAAAGGCCGAATCGAAATCAACTCGGAATTGTGCAAAGGTTGCGGGCTTTGCATAATTGTCTGCCGAAAGAAGCTGATCGAGATCTCGAGTCAATTGAACAAGAAGGGATACTATCCGGCTAAGTACAAGGAAGAAGATGTCGCAGACGAGTCATGCGAGTGTACGGGCTGCGTTCTTTGTGCCTTAACCTGTCCTGACATTGCCATAGAGGTCTACCGACAGGAAAAGGAAGCCGAGAAGCATTCCAAGACTCAAGATTCCAAGGAAGGGTAATATGAGTTCCAAGATGCTCATGAGGGGTACCCATGTCATGGGAGAGGCCGCAATCAGAGCTGGTTGTCGGGCGTACTTCGGTTATCCCATCACCCCACAGAACGAGCTCCCCGAATACATGTCAGAGGCCTTCGCCAAAATGGACGATGCAGTATTCGTCCAGGCTGAAAGCGAACTCGCGGCCATCAACATGGTCATGGGCGCGAGCATGGCAGGCGCCAGGGCAATGACCTCGTCTTCCAGTCCCGGGATAAGCCTGAAACAGGAGGGAATCTCCTACATGGCGGGAATGGAACTTCCCGCGGTCATAGTCAACATGATGCGTGGCGGGCCGGGGCTGGGGAACATCGCGCCGTCCCAGGGTGATTATTTCCAGGCCACCCGAGGAGGAGGGCACGGCGACTATCGTACGATCGTGCTCGCTCCGGCATACGGCCAGGAAATCGCGGACATGGCGCGCTATGCGTTTGATCTCGCCGACAAGTTTAGGATGCCTGTGATGATTCTAGGGGACGGGATGATGGGGCAAATGATGGAGCCGGTGGTTTTTCCGGACCCCATCGACCCTGCGTCATTGCCTCCCAGGGATTGGGTGCTGGACGGGGCCAAGGGTAGGCCCAGCCGGGTAATCCATTCCCTTTACCTGAACACCGCGCTGGAAGAGGAGGTCAATTGGCGACTCGTTCGGAAATACGCAGTGATTACCAGGGAGATACCGGATCAGGAGATGTACCTGGTCGATGACGCCGATCTGGTCGTGGTCGCTTACGGAACATGCGCGCGTATCGCCAAGGGAGGCGTTCACAGGCTCAGGGAAAAGGGCTTGAAGGTCGGCCTCTTCAGGCCGAAAACGCTGTGGCCTTTCCCGGAGGAGCCGTTGAGGAGGCTCAGCGAGAGGCTTGACAACATTGTAGTGTTCGAGATGAGCACCGGTCAGATGGTGGATGACGTGAAACTCGCCGTGGAAGGGCGTTGTCCGGTACATTTCTATGGTCGGCCCGGGGGAGTTGTGTCCACTCCGGAAGAAATCGCGGGCTTCATTTCAAGTCGTTTTCGCGGGTGGGAATCCGGTCGAGTTGGAAGCCGCGGGATTTGACCGCTTCCCGGTCTCACGGTGATGCTGTACGGCGAAGGACCAAGGAGTCGAAGTCGGTCGCCGAGGATCGACCGACCCTCTTATTGGCTTTTCAGGGAGTTAGTCCAATGAAAAAGATCTTTTCCAGACCTGATTCACTCAAGGACGCTGTGTTCCATTATTGTCCCGGGTGCGGTCACAGCATAATACATCGTCTGGTGGCCGAGGTCATTGACGAGATGGGGATGAAGGACAAGACCATTGGGGTGCCTCCTGCCGGGTGCGCGGTCCTGGCCTACAATTACTTCGACGTGGATATGGGCGAGGCCCCACACGGAAGAGCGGTTGCAGTGGCCACGGGGATCAAGAGAATACTTCCCGATCGCCTGGTGTTCACTTACCAGGGAGACGGAGACATAGCAGCCATCGGGACCGCTGAGACAGTACACGCCGCGAACAGGGGCGATCGGATATCCTGCATTTTCGTGAACAACGCGGTATATGGAATGACGGGCGGGCAGATGGCCCCCACGACGCTTCCGGGGCAGGTGACCACAACGTCTCCCGGGGGCAGACTTCCCCTGAGAGACGGAAATCCCGTTGATCTGAGCCAGATGTTGGAAGTGGCCAAGGGTACGGTCTACATTGAAAGAACCAGCGTGGCCGGCATCAAGGGGATAATCAGGACCAAGAAAGCCATAAGAAAGGCCTTCACCCTACAGATGGAAGACAAGGGCTTCACCATGGTGGAGGTCCTTTCCGCGTGTCCCACCAATTGGAAGATGAGCCCCACGGATGCCGCCAAATGGGTTGAGGAGCGCATGGTGGAGGCCTTCCCGATCAAGGTGATAAAAGATGTTGCTTAAGTCGGTTTTCTCAGGATTCGGCGGTCAGGGAGTCCTTATGATGGGCTATGTACTGGCCTGGGCGGGAATGAAAGACGGAAAGCATGTTACCTTTCTCCCGGCTTACGGCGCGGAAGTGCGGGGTGGAACAGCGAATTGCACGGTCGTAGTGTCGGATGAGGAGATCGCTTCTCCGGTAGCGTCCCATCCTGAGTATGTGGTGGCCATGAACTATCCGTCTGTGGTCAAATACGAGAACATGGTCAAGGTCGGCGGCGCTATGTTCCTCAACAGCGATCTGATATCTGAGCAGCCCACCCGCCAGGACATCGAACTGGTGCATGTGCCGGCAAACACGTTGGCGCACGAAATGGGAAACGACCGGGTTTTGAACATGATTATGCTGGGCGCCTTGGTGGCCAAGACACAGGTGGTCTCAGACAAGGCCTTGGCTGAAGCGGTCGAAACCGTTCTGGAAGGTAAGAAACAGGCGCTGGTAGAAATCAATCAGAAGGCCCTGGATCGAGGCGTGGCATATGTTGCTTCCAAGAAATGATTTTCCGTGTCTTGCAGCCGATCCACCGGTTATCACACCGGCCGTGGACTGCAGGGTCTGGAGCGTTGCATGAAAACCATCAAAGAGGTAGAGGTCAAACTGGAAAACAAACCCGGGGCCCTCTCGGCGGTGAACGAGCTTCTCGGCGCGAACAATGTCAATATCCTGGCGGTGACCGTCAGGGCCGTGGGTGACGAAGGCATGATGAACTTCGTGTCAGCGGAACCCGATCGGGTGGTAGGCATACTTACGAGCGCCGGCTATTCGGCCGGGACCAAAGAAATAATCGCAGCGGAGATCCCTTCCCATCCCGGTGGCCTGAATGCTCTCCTCAAGCCGCTGAGACCGGCGGGAGTCAATGTGGAATACCTTTACGCTGCAATCGGCTTCCTTGGCTCCGCGAACAGCACCATCCTTATGCTCTGCGTGGACGATCTCCAGGCCGCACACGACGCGTTGGCCAAGGAATGGATCCGACTCTACGGAGAGGAACTCTACACCATCTGATCTTCCGAAGGGGCCCACACTGGTGGGGCCCCGATCGAGCACGCTCGACCCATGCGCCGAGCAGGCGCCTCGCTCCCAGGCTCCAGCCTGGGAATGCTTGGCGGGAGGCCCCGCCTCCCTACCTTGGGGCCGATACCTTCGCGAAAAAGGCATCCACACACGAAGTGCCTCCCAGATTTAATACAGAGCGCTAAACAGCAGAAGGTAGGCGCATGAAGAGCACGGCCGACCGGATCTACGAGACACTCTCAACGGCTTTCGGTCTGGGATATCTCCCGATTGCCCCGGGAACGTGGGGCTCGTTGCTTGGCGTGGGTATCTTCGCAGCGATCTCCCTGGCTGCGCCATATCATCATCACGGTATCCTCATCGCCGCCGCTCTGCTGGTGGTCTGCATTGTGAGCATACCGCTCGGTTCGTGGGCTGAGAGGTATTGGGGGGAAACAGATCCAAGTCCCTTTGTCCTCGACGAAGTGGCCGGCTTCCTCTTCACGGTCCTGCTCTTCCGAACACCAGACCTGATTGTGACTCTTGCCTGGGCCTTTGTCGCCTCCAGAGTGTTTGACATCATTAAACCGTGGCCGGCCAATTGGCTGGAACGTATGCACGGAGGATGGGGAATACTGCTGGATGATCTCTGCGCATCGCTCTACGCAGGAATAGTCCTCAATATCCTTGCCACATACGTGCCGTGGCTGTTTTGGCCCCTGTTCTAACAGTGTCGGTGCAGGACTTGGGGGAGGGTGGAAGAATCTGGGGGAGGACCTTTTTGCAAAAAGGTCCTCCCCCAGACCCCCTCTCCAAAAACTCCCAACTAGCGATGGTGAAGGCTTTGCTTTGGATTCGGTTTTGTTGTCGTAAGTGCTGGGGTGCTTCGCAGGGGCACAGAAAGAATGCGGGGAGGGGCTTTTCTTGCAGAAAAGCCCTTCCCCGCACCCCACTCCAATGGACTTTTAGGTGATCTGATACTCTCAGCTATAGTGGTACTCGAAATTAGTTTCGGATTCCTCGGAGACTTCTTCCTGGGGGCAAGATCTGTACTGGACGACACTGCCGGAATTGAGACGTCTATTTTGTGACAATCCCTGAGTTAACGCATGTGCCCCGTCCCCCCCAGAAAACTCCCAACTGGCGATGGTGCAGGCTTTGCTTTGGATTCGGTTTTGTTGTCGCAAGTGGTGGGGTGCTTCGCAGGGGCGCAGAAAGAATGCGGGGAGGGGCCTTTCTTGCAGAAAAGCCCCTCCCCGCACCCCACTCCAATGGACTTTCAGCTGATCTGATACCCTCAGCTATGCAAGCCACGACTGCAAGGGCATTGCACACTATTCCCCCTGATTCGGCGCCGGCGTGGCACAGCAGCGCTTGCGAACACCAATCCTGAACGTGACAGCGCCCCTGACATCGCCAAATGGAAGTTTTTTGGAGGGGGGTGCGGGGCATAGGCGCTAACTTAAGGCTCGCGATTGGTTTTGATTTGTTGTATAAGCCGTTTCCGGGAGGGACGGCTATGCAAAAACAAGACACAGTAATGAGTGAAGACTGGAAGGTAATAGAGAGTCTGTTA
>Ga0190284_1000080_pt1 | contig 72869 bp, 54 predicted proteins | sample 48691812_MG_FD_161668 | JGI IMG/M metagenome (GOLD analysis project Ga0190284, IMG submission 161668) | Hydrothermal vent microbial mat bacterial communities from Southern Trench, Guaymas Basin, Mexico - 4869-18-1-2_MG | ecosystem: Environmental > Aquatic > Marine > Hydrothermal vents >... | reverse complement strand
TTTTCTTTAAAGGGTTCGCCATCTGGATAGTAAAAACGATATTGTGGATACCATTCTTTAATTTTTTTCTTTTCGAGTTTTTCCAGCGCAACGACATCTTCTTTGCGCGGTTTTCCCTGTTCACAACGGTGCTCGCACGATGGGCACATCGGGTACCTTACTTCCGTCATTTTGTCGCCTTCGCGGATAAAACATGTTGCAATTAAAGGCCTGCCACATTTTACACAATGAATGAGATATAATTCTTCTATCTTATCCTTCACTTTTTCTCGCACGCGTTCAAATGCCTGCTCGAGAGAATGGAGGTCAACATAGCGCAATGTCAGTTCAGCGATTTTAGTCGCACTTGGATTCAAGTCGCAAACAATAGCGCGCCGCTTGTTCCTTACGGCTTCGATGGCAACTACACCGCTGCCGGCAAACGGGTCGAACACAATCTCCTGTTCATTGCTGTAGTGCCGTATGAATTCGCCAACTACATTCCATGTTTTTCTAGACCAATATTTGTGCCAAACATACATGGGTGAATGGGGCTCCGGGGGTATTTGCCGGTTTAAATGTATGAATTTTGAGAGTTTTGTTTTACTTACTTTTGCTTTTGAAAGTTCAATAGTTCTCATTACGTCTCCCGTTCAAGATATAATACAATTCTTCTGGCAAGTTCAAAAGCAGCGCCAATGCGAATTGCGCGAATTGATTTAATGCCCTTTATTTTTGCAATATCAGAAAGAGACTTATCCATTAAGTCAGGTAAACTGCCGTAATGGTCAAGTAGCTCGCGCGCTGAATCTAACGCTGTGAAATTACTTCCACCGCTTCCTATGAGAATAGCAAGAATTTCTTCATCCGAACAAGCGGCAGCGCCTTCTTCAATAAATTTTCTTCCGGGTTTCATGAATATTGTACCTACATAAATATTAAATTTAGCTTTATATATGAATTTCAAGTTTCAAATTTCAAATATAAAAATATCAAATTACTGACACCCGACACCTGACACCTATATCTTAGTAACAAACCCGTCTATTTTATCATTTTTCTTTAATTTTTTCATTAACTTTTCCGCAGAGCTTCTGCTTTTGAATATTCCGAGCAGAACTTTGTACCTTGCTTTTCCTTTGTAGCTGGTTTCCTTTACCCGGGTTGTGTACCCTCTTGATTTGTATTTTTTTGCAAGATTATGTGCAGCTCCCTTATATGGTGTATAGCAAATTTGAATAGCGTAGGCTGTGCTTTGTGTTTTGTGTTTTGTACTTTGTGGATAAGTTTTTTTGCCGCCGGTTTTGGAACTTCCCGAAAGAAGAAGCTTAACCTCTAAACTGTCCGGATAATGTTTTTGCAGAATATCCTCGTTTAGCCGCGCGGAACTTTCGTTTTTTAACCCCCTGTAAGCTCTCGCTAATTTATAATACACAGTCGAACCCGCCTGGTTGAGAAACTTGCGTGTCATCGACATTTTATAATTGTCAATTGCTTTCTGGTACTGTTTTTCTCTGTAATAAGTGTCACCGATGCCGATATAAGCGTTTGCCAGCCAAGTTGTTTTAGGAAATTCTGAACATATAACATTAAAACTTTTGCGCGCGGTTTTAGGCAGCCCGCGCTGCAAATATGCTTGTCCTATTATGTAATGGCACCTTGCTTTATTTTCCCCGCTGATGTTGAAAGTTAAAGCTTCTTTTGCGGCTTCTATGGAATAAGAATATTCTTTTCTTATAAAATGCCTTTCAGCGTCGTCCATAGGCCCTGCGAACGCGAATCCGGCAATAAAAAGTAATTGTAAATTGCAAATTGTAAATTGTAAATTGCAAGTCATAAAATTTCGGGAAATATCTACAAATAATTAAAACATTAATATTTTAGTGTTCTTCACTTTGTTTGTCAAATTTTCAATTAACATTTTTCGCTGAAAACAATCGACAATTCTTGTTGACGGAAAGACTGAATTATGATAGAATTAGGCGTTACTCGAAAAGGTTAGTAAAGTCCCGCAAAGCGGGATCCCGGCCTGCTTATTCCACGAATGCTGATTACGCCGTATAATTGCGAAAAAGTATATCACCGGAGAAACAGTCCGGGACGTCCTGTTTTACTTCGATTTTGCATATTTTTGCCAAGAATTCTTCAAAAAGAAGAGAGCCAGCCACCCCGGCGCTTTGTGACACCCCTCTTTTGTAGGGATGAGATTTTTTCTTGCCGACCCCTTTTCGAGTAACGCCGAATTAGTATTCTAATTTAACCTTTAAATTATAAATTATGGAAGTTAAAACCTGGAAAGATATTGATTTAGTAATCGAGAAAACAAAAACTTCTTCGCCTCCTGCAAAGCTTACCCCGAAAATTGCCTTTATTACTTTTAATTATGGTATCGACGGAGTTTCGATAGAAATTTCAAAATACGCGAGATGCTTTGAACAGATTTTTGGCGAAGATACTGAAATCCATCTTATTGGCGGCCAGTTTTTCGATAATGCTGATGCGGTTCTTAAAAAAAGATGGAAAAGGTTAACTATTCCCAACTTTGACGGCTGGGACAAATGGGACGGCGGAAAATGGTTCGACAAACTTTATTATTCCGATATGCCTGAAGGTTCCGAATTTTCAAGCGAGATGGCTGTTGAAATATTTAAGCAGGCTTCTGATTTTTCAGAAATAATCTATTATTATTTAACGGAAAACGATATTTCTATAGTTTGCGTTGCCAATGTGAATTCCAATCCGGGAAATTTTGCTTCCGCTTTGGCGGTTGTATTGGCAACAGAGCGCGCGGGTACTTTTGTAATAGCTTCAAACCACGATTTTTTCTGGCAGGGAGACAGGGGTCATTTTTTCAAGAATAAAGATAACACAGAATTTTTCAGCCTTTTGGAAAAGATTTATCCCTGGAACGGCAAAAACTGGGTTCAGGTTAATATTAATGAAAACCAGTCAAGAGTATTAAAAGAAGAATACGGTTTCCCAGAAAATAAGGTTTTTGAGATCGGCACTATTATTTCCGACTCTTTTTCTATGTACAATACCGAGGAAACTTTTGAAGAAAAACGTCTTAAGATGTCCCTTATTCTTTCAGAAGGAGCCGAAAAGATAAATTCTTTTTCTATTGATGACCAGTTAAATAATATTGATACATGGGTCGCCAGCCAGAAGCCTATAGTTCTTGGCGCGCGCGAAGGCATAGAAGTGGACATTACTTCCAAAAAAGTTTTGTTTTTTCTGCAGCCGACAAGAGTTATTGAAAGAAAACGAATAGATAAGAATTGGGAGCTGATCTCTGAACTGTTAAAATATCAGCCGTTTTTAGATGAGTTCAGCAGGGAACAAGAACAGGCGATTTTCCTGCATATAACAGGGCCTACGCCCGTTGAGCACAAAGCCGACTTAATTAAAGTTCTGAATTCATATAAGAAAACGCTTTTGGAATTTCCTGAAGAAATTTCCGACAGGTTGTTTATGTCGTTTTCAGTTGGGCACGAGTATCATCCTTCCTTTGAAAATCATGGGCTAAGCAAATTGCATATTTGGGATATTTACCAGCTGTCAAACATTGTTCTTTTCCCAAGCGAAGAAGAAGGCAGGGGACTCCCGCTTCTTGAATCGTCAGCCGCGGGTATTCCAATTGTTACAACCCGTTATGAACCTGAAAAAGTTTTTGTTGACGTTGTTGGCGAGAACCTGGAAGAGGCCCTGATGATTAAATACACGGAATTTCCCGAAGAAGCTCCAGACGAGGCTGTTTTGCGGGAAATTTCTGATTTGATTTTCCACCGGGAGAAGTACTCCGATAGGTTCGAGCACAATATTAAAGCAGTTTATAAACGCTATGGAATGGAATCCATGGTAGAATTATTTAAGTCTATTATCAAACATTTGACGTTTGACGTTTGACGCTTGGAAGAATGTTTTTCCCAACGTCTAATGTCCAACATCTAATATCTAACCGGAGGTTATAATGCGAGTTTGTTTTCTCGAAGATACATTGCTGCACGGCGGCACACAGATCTGGGTGACTGAAGCTGCTGCTGTTTTTTTGAACATGGGGATAGATGTTACTGTTCTTTCTCCCATAGATGGATTTGTGGCGGAAAAATGTGCTGAAATAGGCGCGGATGTTTTTACTTACGATTTTGAAGGCGTTATTTCCAAAGACAATTTCTTCAGGGAAATTTGGAAAACTGCTTTGGAAGATTCCGATGTCGCTGTCTGCACTGTCCACCCTCCAAGGAAAGGTTTTCACTGCTCGGTTTTTGGCGCGGAAGTTATTGACGAATTTAATTTAAATACGATTCTAATCCCGAAAACAGGAACTATTGTTCCTGAATACAAACGTGAATTTTATAAACCTGCCCAGGATATAAATTATCATGTTATTTCCATAACAGATTTTACAAGAAAGTACCTAATAAATGAATATAAAATTCCTGAAGAAAAAGTTGAACTGATTTATCAGGGAACTGAAGTGGAAAAATTCACTCCTTCTGAAGAGCAGAAAATTGAAGCTGAAAAACGGTACAAGCTTCCGGAAAACGCGTCACCGGTTCTTGGTAATGTAGGGTCTTTTGAAGAAAGAAAAGGGCAGGTAGTTTTGCTCGAAGCTATCGCTAAAATAAAGAAAGTTTTACCCAACGTTCATCTTATGCTTGTAGGCGATGGCCCGGATGAAGAAAAACTAAAAAAATGTGTCATAGAAATGAACCTGCAAGACAATGTTTCTTTTTTCCCTTTTACTTCCGAGCCGCAATATATTTTTGAAGTTCTTGACATCCTGGTTTTATCAAGCCTTTATAAAGAAGGTTTGCCGAATGTTCTTCTTGAAGCTATGTCTATGGAGCTTCCTGTCGTTTCCAGCAAGCTTGCGGGTGTTCCGGAAGTGGTTGTTAACGGCGAAACCGGCTATATGACCGAGCCGGGAAGCTCGGACGATATTGCTAAAGCTGTAGAAAAAATTTATAAAGATAAAGAAAGTTATAAAAAAATGGCTAAGAATGCCAGGAGACTTATGGAAGATAAATTTGATAAAAGGCATCAGTTTAAAGCTTTCGCGGACTTTTTTAGAAAAATATCAAAGTAATTTAAGCCCCTGAAGTCTTTATTGTCTTTTTAGCCCTTAAATAGTCGACCCTTAAAAACTGCTTTTTTGTAGTTTTCATGGGACATCGGCTTATGAAAAGTGTGAAAAATATTGCAAGGTTTTAGAAGCTCTTCGCGAAAACCTTGCAAAAAAATGTAAAACAGGACGTCTCGGACTGTTAAAAATGTAACCAAAATCTTTGATTTCGGAAATCCTTTAACAAAGCAGCAAAGCCAATTTTGGCCGATTGCGGCGAGTCCCCCTTTGAAGGGGGATTAAGGGGGATGTTAATTGCTCGGAGTATTACAATACGCCTTCGCCTTATAGCCTTGCAATTGCCTCAAAATTGACTTTTTAAGGGTCGACTAAATAACCATTATAAAACCAACAAACGCAGATGAAAATGAAACAAAAAGTTATCGGACTAATTCTAACAATAATGTTTTTCGGAACTCGATTTCTTTTTGCTGAAAGTTGTTGCCCTGACAGTGAAGTCTGTAAACCTAACGGCATTAACGAAAACAAGATGCTGATTCCTGAAGACAAGGGGTTCAGCAAAAAGTATGTTGAAAAATTGTGCGCAAGAGGGGAAAAGGAAGTTTACTCGGGAAAAGCCCTCGAAACTATCGGCATGCCCTGCGGGGGAATAGGCTGTGGCCAGCTTTATCTTTGCGGCGACGGAACTCTCGGTGACTGGCAGATTTTCGGGCACGCGGTTTCAAGATGGGTGGAAGGCACGTCTTCAACTTTTGCTTGCCAAAAAATAAGAAAACCCGTTAACCAGGGATTTGCGGTGGCTGTAAAAACTCCCGGCTCAAAACCAATCGTAAAAACACTTTGCGCAGCCACAGACAGTCCCGCTTTGAAGGGGGATTCAGGGGGATGTTTTGGTTACGACAATATTCAGTTCAACGGTGAATTTCCTATTGCGACAGTTAATTACAGCGAAAAAGATTTTCCTGTTAAAGTTTCTTCCGAAGTTTTTTCACCTTTTATTCCTTTGGACGCGAAAGATTCAGCTTTTCCGGCCACTATTTTTAATATTACTGTTGAAAACTGTTCGGGGAAAAATGTTGAAGCAAGCGTTCTCGGATGGCTCGAAAATATGGTTTGCATGAATTCCCGCGAAGCTTATGATTTGCTTGGCGAAACAACTTTCACGAAAGAAAAAAACGCAAAGATTATGCTGCAAGGTATAAAACTCAAGAAAGAAGTAGTTGTTTCAAACAGACTTTCTATTATTTTTGAAGATTTCGAAGGAACAAATTGGGGGAATTGGACTGTTAAAGGCAAAGCTTTTGGAAATCGACCTGCTAGAATTAAAAATCTTTTGGGACAAACTCGAGTTTCAGGAATGATTGGCGCGGGATATGCCAACAGTATGCACGATGGCGACAAAACTAAAGGAACACTTATTTCGCGGGAATTTATAATTAGCAACAAATATATCAACTTTCTTATTGGTGGAGGAAACCATAAAAATACTTCCATTAATCTTGTCATTGATGGTGATACTGTCGAAACCGCCAGGGGCATTAACAATGAAGAATTAAGATGGCGGAGCTGGCTCGTAGATAAATTAATTGGAAAAAAAGCTAAAATTGTTATTCGCGACAGAGTTGAAGGAGGCTGGGGACACATAAATATCGACAACATAGAATTTTCCAATTTAGACAGGCGGGAAAGAGGAGGTTCAGTTACTAACGCTGTAGATTTTGGAAACATAGCTCTTTCTTGTCTCGAAGCTTCTGACAAAACCGCCGGGGTTTTTCCGTCTGTCTCGAACGATTTATATGTAACTGATAATGAAACTTACCCTTTACTCGACAAAAAATGTGGATTGCTGTCGACAAAAAATGTCGATTTAAAACCCGGCGAGAAAAAAACTTTCAGTTTTGTTTTAAGCTGGTATTTTCCTAACAAACCTGAAGGCTGGCTTTACGCCCAAAGGTTTTCAGATTCCGCTGATGTCGCAAAACACATAATTAAGAATTTTAACTATCTTTGTAATAACACGCGGAAATGGCGTGACCTTTATTACGACAGCACTTTGCCTTATTGGCTGCTTGACAGGCTGCATTCAACAATTTCTTATCTTGCGACCGGCACAGCTTATTGGCGGAAAAACGGCAGGTTTTACGCTTTTGAAGGCTGCACTTGCTGCCGAGGAACATGCACTCACGTTTGGGGGTACGCCCAAACTCACGCAAGGCTGTTTCCGTCCCTTGCAAGAAACATTCGTGAGCGACAGGACTTTACTCCTGTCGAAGAAGGCGGCGGTTTTTTCCCCGAAACAGGACTCGTTGCTTTCAGAGGCGGGGAAGATAAATTGTGGCTTGCGGTTGACGGGCAGTGCGATACTGTTTTGAATTCTTACCGCGAACATTTGATGTCGGCTGACAAAAAGTTCCTTAAGCGGAACTGGAATAATATTAAAAAAGCTTTGGGGTACTTGATTGAAATGGACGCAAAAGGTTTAGAAGGCGGAAAAGATTCCCCGAGCAGTGCATCCAAAGGGGGCGATTTGCCGGAACCGCAACCTAAATCCACTAATGCTCCAAACGGCATTATCGAAGGCACACAGCATAATACTTACGACATTAATTATCAGGGCCCGAACACTTTGATAGGAGCTTTGTATCTTGCGGCTCTACGTGCCGGCGAAGAGATGGCTAATGAAGTCGGTGACATAAATTTCGCGGTGAAATGCCGCAGAATTTTTGAAAAAGGAAAAGATTGGACTCTGAAAAATCTCTGGAATGGCGAATATTTTGTTCAGGATGTTGACTTGGAAGAATTTCCCTACCATCAATATAAAAACGGTTGCCTTTCCGACCAGTTGTTCGGCCAGTTTTGGGCGCGCCAGGTCGGCCTCGGGTATATTTATCCGGAAGAACACGTGAAATGCGCCATGAATTCCATTTATAAATATAATTGGGCGCCGGACGTAGGTCCTTATAATGAAAGACACAAACCCTTCAGATGGTTTATCAAAAATGAAGGTCAGGGGGGGCTATTTACATGTACCTGGCCGAAAGGTGATTATCTTCCCGCTGGCACTTCATACAAAAATGAAATCTGGACCGGCATTGAGTACCAGGTTGCCGCGGGGCTTATTGCTGAAGGATTTGTTACTGAAGGACTTGCTATTTGTTACGCGATCCACGACAGGTATCAACCCGGCTTCCTGAATCCTTATAATGAAATTGAATGCGGTGACCATTACGCTCGTGCCTTGTCGAGCTGGGGCGTTTACCTTGCTCTTGCAGGATTCCAATACGACGGGCCAAACGGTTTTGTAGGATTTGCGCCTGTAATTACGCCGGAAAATTTTAAAGCCGCGTTTACTTTTGCTGAAGGCTGGGCGACTTTTGAACAAACCCGCGAAAAGGGAGTTCAGACTAACAAAATTATTATGGCAAAAGGCAATTTAAAAATCAAAACTTTGTCGCTTGCGGTTCCTAAAAAACTGAAATCAAAAACAGTAAAAGTTTCTATTGACGAAAAAGATATTATGGTGGACACAGATTTTTCCGAAGAAAAAGTCTTGATAAAATTTCCGGACAAAATTAATTTATTAGACGGACAAACTTTGGAAGTTCTAATGTAGCACAGGCTTTCAGCCTGCCGAAGTAAAACAGGACGTCCCGGACTGTTTTATCCTAAGTAAGCTGATAAACCTGAAGTTTGCGAATAAATTTAAAACCCGAGAAACAGACCGGGATGTCCTGTTTTACTAATGTTCTTTAGCCTGACAGCTGATTTAGTTGTACTTATCCACTTCGCATTTATTTGCTTTGTTGTGGTTGGCGGGTTTCTCGCTGTAAAGTGGAAGTGGCTCGCTTTTTTACATATTCCCTGCGCGCTGTGGGGGATTTTAATTGAGTTTTATGGCTGGGTTTGCCCACTGACTCCTTTGGAACAGTATCTCCGTAAGGCGGGTGGAAGTGCAGGTTATTCAGGCGGGTTTATTGACCACTACATTACTTCAATTATTTATCCTTCAGGACTTACACGTGAAATGCAAATAATTATGGGTATTTTAGTCATATTAATAAATATTACAGCATACACATGGGTAATTATCCGTTACAGAAAAAGAAAGGGGATTAAATCTTGACAGGAATATTTTCTACGCGTATAATATAAGTAATAATGATAGACAAAACAAAATCAACAATTTTTGAAAAGCAGGTCCAATTGTCAAATCGATCAATAGGCTCTTACGAACCTGTAAAAGATTTCCTTCCCGGATTGCAATTAAATCCGGCCCGTTGCAATGCCAAACCCTTTTTAAAATGGGCAGGAGGTAAAACGCAACTTTTAGAACAATTCCTTTCATATTATCCTACTGAACTAAAAAACGACGAAATTACAACATATATTGAACCTTTTATCGGTGGGGGAGCTGTGTTTTTTGATGTTATTAGAAAATTTAATATAGAAAAAGCTTTTCTTTATGATATTAATCCTGAATTGATTCTTGCATATTATGTTATTAAGCACAGTCCAGAAGATTTAATCAATATTTTATCTGAATTTTCCCAGCGTTATTATTTGCTTGATGAAACAAAACGGTCTGAATTCTTTTACGATGTGCGTAAAAATTATAATTCAAAATTGCAAAGCATAGATTTAAAAAAATATAATAAAGATTGCTTATTGCGAACAGCGCAAATGATATTCTTAAATAAAACTTGTTTTAATGGATTGTTCAGAGTAAACAAAAAAGGCGGATTTAACACTCCGTTTGGTGGTTATAAAAATCCTAAAATACTTGATGCTGAAAACATTATAAATGTATCTTATGCATTACAAATCGCAGAAATTAAAGTTGGAGACTTTACTGATTGTGAGAATAAAGTAGACAGCAAAACTTTTGTGTATTTTGACCCACCATATAGACCGTTGACAAACACATCAAGTTTTACTTCTTATGCAAAAAACACATTCGATGAGAAAGAACAGAGCCGGCTTGCAATTTTCTTTGAGAAACTCAATGAGAAAAATGCTAAATTAATGTTGAGTAATTCAGACCCTAAAAATGTTAATAGGGAAGACGAATTCTTTGATGAATTATATAAGAAATTTAATATTAATCGCGTGGCAGCTAATCGAATGATAAACTGCAACGGGAATAATCGGGGCAAAATAACTGAATTATTAATTACAAATTATTAAAACTATGAAAAGATTGACAGCAGAAACGCTTCTTCAATTAAAAGAAACCAAACAAAGATTGGAAGAATATGGCGATGAATATCTTATTAGAAATAAAATTAAAAAAGATTTAGCAAAGTCAAAAAACTATAAAGACCGAATCTTTTTTCATGCTTCTGGTGGAATTGGAGAAAATGGAGTTGGCGTAGGTCTTTATCTTGGTAAAGATAAAAATGCCATTGATAATTTTTATAATTCGGATGGAACTTTTGGGGAAATTGAAAAATATATAGGAGCTCCTCGTTTTATTGATTTAGTAAACTATGAGGACTTCGATGAATTTGAAAAGATTGCAAAACAAAATTACCCAAACGAAGAAAATAATAATCATTTTAAAAAACTTGTCTTAAAAAAAGGATTTGACGGTATCAGGTATTATGATCCGATTGCAACTGGCGAAGAATTTGTATTATTTAACATTAACAAAGTAAAACAAATATAATAATGAAAAAGTTTTTTGAAAAATTGCTTAACCCATTAAAAGACTATGCCGATGGAGAGGCTAATATTAATGCGGTAAGGGAATCTCTTTTAATTATTAATCAATATTTTTATAATACATATCATGATATCGGCAAGATTTGTCTGGAAGATTTAGATTATGAAACTGAATATTTTTCTGAATTCCACAAATTATGGTGTCGCAAATCAGAAGAAATATTATCTCCTTCAATCGTCGAAAAAAGATGTGAGGAAGCTGCTGATGTATTGAATAATGTCAGAACTGATTTTGGCGATGCGCCTTTCCAAATATCAACAAATCTTCATGAACTTGACGAAAAGGAATTGGCGACTGTAAGGTTTTTAACCGCTAATCAGGATTTTAGAGGTTCGCGCGATAATGAAGATTTCTTTCAAAAATATATTGATGATGATGGAGATTTTCGCCTGTCATTTATTGCTGAAAAACCTGCTTTATTTTTAAACGCCCTCGGAATAACTGATTTAGCTCAAAATGACAAACGAGAAAAATATGCGGTAAAAGCCGCAAACTTTTTGAGAGAAAAAGAAATAAAAGCTTTTGAAATTGCTGAATATTATGAAAATGATTGCCTGAAAATAAAAAAAGCATTAGTAAATAATACAGGAATGGGATACGGAAATAAAAAAGCGGATATGTTTATTCGCGATATGTACGAATGGAATGTATGGCCGGATTTGAAAAATATTTCGGAAATTAATGTTGCAAGTGATATTAATACAATAAAAGTATCATTAAGAACGGGCATATTAAAAACAAAATTAACCCCGCTTTTAAGCAGCTTTCTTGATATTTTTTGTTATCAATACAGCACAATTGATGATTGGACAGCAAAAGCATGGAAAAAAGTTTGGGAAATATGGAAGGATAAATATCCTGATACAGCGCCTTATGGTCCGGCTTATTTTGATTATTTTTTATATAATATTATTGGTAAAAATTTTTGCAAAGAAAATTTGTTTCTATATAAAGGTGTTGAATGTAATCATAAGTTTTATTACACAGGCCGAAATAAAAGATGTAGAAAATGTTCTGATATATATAATAATAATAAGGTTACATTTTTAGAAAATGATAATAAAATAATAGCGAAATGTGAAAAGCATCCAGAACACGAATATGAAGTTGATAGCAAACGAAAAAGAAAATGTAAAATTTGCGAAAATATTTCAATTAATCGTGCCGTAGTTATTAATAGATATTTACCGTGTTCACGCCCGGAAGGTCATATTGCTTTAACCAGAAGTAAATTTATAACCGGGCCAAATGCAGTTTTGCCGAATATTACAGATTGTCCATTTAAAACAATTTGCCAACCAGAAAGTAAAACATTTAGGAAATTAAATCCGCCTAAATCTATTAGTATATTAGGACGAACAGGATGGGAAAGTGCTAAAGCAATTATAGAAGAAGGTGGCGGCGGTTTAATGGCATAAAAAAACACAATCGAATGATACAACCGGAAAATTTCAATCTTGAAAGAACTTCTTTGTGGTCTTTTCCCGAGAGAGGAAAATGGGCGACACATAATCCTCATTATCGGGGGAATTATGCTCCTCAAATCCCTCGAAATATTATTGAAATGTATTCTGAACCGGGAGAAATTGTTCTTGATCCTATGGCAGGATCAGGTACAACTCTAATTGAATGCAAATTACTTCACCGCAACGCTGTCGGATTTGACATAAATCCAAATGCTGTCGAACTTGCAAAGAAAGGACTTGACTTTGCATTTGACACTGAATCGAAACAATCAGTTTATTTAGGGGATGTTAGAAAACTATCCACTATCGGAGACAATTCTTTTGATTTAATTTGCACACATCCCCCTTATTTAAATTTAGTTAAATATTCTGATGGAAAAATTGCAAATGATTTATCCAATATATCGAGTCCTCAAAAATATTGTGATGAATTTGAGCCAGGGATAAAAGAAATGTATAGAGTTTTAAAATCAGGCCGATATTGTGCTATTTTAATTGGCGATACCCGAAAAGGGCAACATTATGTGCCTTTATCAAGTTTCATTATGCAAAAATTTTTGCAGACTGGGTTTTTATTAAAAGAAGATATAATTAAATCACAACATAATTGTGTTTATTCAAAACGTTGGACAAGTTCAAGTAAAAAGTTTAAATTTTATCTAATAATGCATGAACATTTATATGTATTTAGAAAACCATTAGAAAACGAAGACTTATCTAGACTGCGTTGGAGCAGAATTCCGGGATCTAAAACAACTATTGTAGAATAAAATTATGTTTTATAAATGTAGAAAATGTGGATGCGATGAGTTTATTACAAATCTTAACAGCTATGATGTTTGTAAAATAATGGCAACGAAGTTGTAAAAAAAAAAGAACTGATAAATGAAAATGAAACTCTGTATTTTAGAGAATGCGCCGAAAAACCAACTCTTAATTAAACGCCGCTCGAAAAGGTAGTAAAGCAGGACGTCCCGGCCTGCTTATTATGCGTGAGTTTATTAGCTTGATGTACGCGAGTTTGATGCCGGAATAAACAGTCCGGGACGTCCTGTTTTACTCAAATAATCATGAACACAAATGACATACTTAAATATTTTATTGACCGCAGTCCATGGGTTGACCCGGAAAAAACTGTGGACAATATTAAATCTGGCGATGGCGAAAAAACTGTAAAAAAAGTTGCCGTTTGTTGGTTTCCTTCCTTGAAAAATATCGAAGCTGCAATAGAATTAAATTGTGATCTTCTTATTACGCATGAACCGGTTTGGTGGGACCATTTTGACGCGCCGGGCGGTTGGCGGGGTAAAGGTCCGGGATTGAAAAAAACAAAGTTTCTTGAGAAATCAGGAATGGTTGTTGCGCGGCTTCACGATACTTGGGACAACTGGCCGGGACTCGGAATTCGCGATTCGTTTGCGAGAGGGTTAGGGCTTGACAAATTTGTTGCTGAACACGAATTGCGGTACCATGCAGTTTATGAAATCCCTGAACAATCGCTTTATTCTTTCGCGAAATATGTCGCGGAAAAAGTAAAACCGCTTGGCGAAGATTCCGTTCAGGTTATTGGCGATCCTGAAATGAAAATTAAGCGGCCGTCAATTGGAGTTGGCTGTATCGGTCCCGCCGAAGATATGATAAAACTGGGAAGCGATGTGTTGATTATGTGTTTTGACGGAGCTTCTTATTGGCAAACTCGTGACCGTTTGGCGGAACAGGGCGTTGGCGTAATAACTTTGGAGCACGGTACAACGGAAATGTGGGGAATAGAATCGCTTGCGAAATTTTTAGGCGACACATGGCCGGAACTCGAAGTCCATTATCTTGACAAACACTGGAAACCATGGCACGTCAGGTAAAATTTGTTCAAGAAAATAGAATGCAAACACAATGTAGCCGCAGCTTGCCAGCTGCGCTTTTTGCGGAAAATATGAAATCGAAAAATTGTTCCGTATGAAACGCCGATAGTCCGGCGTGGCGGGAGCGGCTACAGTGAATTTTCGGCAACTATTTTAGGAGATGTTTCAGGTAAAATATATGTATTCGAAGACAGCATTCCGAAAGCTAAATTTACAATTTGCGCCAACAGCGCTGCGCCTGCGGATGAAAAACAAGACGAAATAAGTTTTAAGCAGTCAATAAAGTTCAGTGTTCGTGATGCGGAAACTTCAAAACCTGTTCCTGTGCGCATTCAAGTTCGTGATGAAAGACACGCCGCGTGTATATGTCTATTTGGGTGACAAACCTTTTACTCAAGACAATTGGTTAGAGGCGTTAAAGCATGGCATCGGTGTTATTAACAAACTCGAAAAATGGGTTAAAACAAAAGCTTTGTTTGACACACCTGCACAAAAAGAAACTGTGTTGAATGTTCTTGAGTCCGGGCGGAATATTTATGAGGACATCATTGAACGTGAAAAATGTCAAGAAGAAACACATGCCATTAAGCAAAAAAATGATAAAGATTAAAAATTTTACTTCTTTTGACAGAATGGCAAAACAGCTTGTTCTTGATTTTGCCGCTCAATCTAAAAAAAATATCGCGGAGAAAGGTTTCTTTTCTGTTGTGCTTTCAGGAGGAAACACTCCAAGAAAACTGTTTGAAAAACTCGCGGAAGAAAAGTTGGAATGGGACAAAATATTTTTCTTTTTCGGCGATGAAAGATGTGTGCCGCCTGATAATCAGGACAGCAATAATTATCAAGCTGAAAGACTATTGTTTTCTAAAATAAAGATTCCCAGAGAAAATATTTTTAAAATTCCAACAGAAATTCCTTTTGAAAGTTCCGCGGAAGCTTATTCGATAGAAATAGAGGCGTTTTTTGGCGGTAAAGATACTTTGCCGGAGTTTGATCTTGTTTATCTTGGGATGGGAGAAGACGGGCATACCGCGTCGCTTTTCCCGGGTTCAAAAGGATTACAAGAAGAAAATCGGTTAGCCATAGCAGTTCCGCCGCCTGAAACCGTGGAACCGTCAGTCGCAAGAATAACAATGACTTTTCCTGTCTTGAAAAACGCGAAGAAAATTCAATTTTTAATTTCCGGGGAAAACAAACTTAAGTTGTTGGAAAAAATATCGGAAGGCGGTTTTTCCCGCGAGCAATATCCTGTAAAAGAATTTTTAGATTTAGAAAATACTGAATTTTATTATACGGATTAATTATTTCCAACCTGTAGCCGCAGATTGCTATCTGCGAAAAAGCACAACTGGCAAGTTGCGGCTACATTCAAGAAAATTACAAAAAAATGAAATATTTAAGCTATAAATGGAAAGGAAGGTTCTGTATTGAAGTCAGCCCTTCGCCGAATGTAATGGTAATATTCGGAGCATCAGGGGACTTGGCAAACCGAAAACTTATTCCCGCTCTCTTTAACTTATTTACAAGAAACCTGTTTCATAAAGAGTCACAAATTTTAGGCTGCGCAAGAACACAAATGGCTGACGGTTCTTTCAGGGAAAAAGTTAAAAACTCAATAATTTCTACTTTTGACAGGGTTAACATTAACCAGGTGGAAGAATTTCTAAAAAAGATCCATTATTTGTCCGGTGATTATGATTCTGACCAGACTTATAAGGAAATTTTGAAAAGGGTTGAAAAGTTCGAAGAAAATATGTGCTGCGACGCGGGAAGGATCTTTTATTTGTCAATTCCTTCTACGCTTTATTCTAAAGTAGTGTCGCATCTCGGGTCATCGACTTTAACTTCTGAAACTCCCGAAGGCGTACCATGGCGGAATGTTGTTCTGGAAAAACCTTTTGGCAAAGATTCGGAAAGCGCTTTGAAACTTGACAGCGAACTTCGAAGCGTTTTGAGCGAAAGGCAAATCTACAGAATAGACCATTATTTGGGAAAAGAAACTGTTCAGAACATTTTGATGCTGCGGTTTGCTAACTTAATCTTTGAGCCTGTCTGGAATAATGTTTACATAGACAACGTCCAAATTACTGTTGCTGAATCGATTGGAATAGGGGACAGGGCTGGTTATTATGACCAGTACGGGCATCTCCGCGATATGTTTCAGAACCATATTCTGCAAATGCTGGCTTTGGTTGCCATGGAGCCGCCGACGTCTTTTGCCGCGGACCATGTCAGAAATGAAAAAGTTAAAGTTGTCGAAGCAATAAAACCTTTTCCGCTGGATGAATTAGACAAAAATTTTGTGCGGGGACAATACACTTCCGGGGTTGTAGGCGACCAGCCGGTAAAAGGCTATACGGAAGAGAGTAACGTTCCGGAAGATTCAAAAACAGAGACTTATGTTGCCGCGAAATTTTTAATTGATAACTGGAGATGGAAGGATGTTCCATTTTATTTACGGTCTGGGAAAAGATTGAATAATAAACTCAGCGAAATAGTTATTACTTTAAAAAAAGTTCCATATTCGATTTTCAGTCCTATTAAGCCGGAAGATTTAACTCCGAATATTTTGGTTCTGAATGTTCAGCCGGAAGAAGGGTTGTCGCTTTCTATCCAGGCAAAACAGCCCGGGCCTAAATTATGCATAGGTGATGCCACTCTTGATTTTAAATATGGTCAGTTGGTTGGAGAGTCAAATCTTGACGCTTATGAGCGTTTGCTTTTAGATACAATGCTTGGCGATCAGACTCTTTTTGTAAGAAGCGATGCAATAGACCTTTCCTGGAAACTTTTCACGCCGGTTCTGGAAAAATGGGAAAGTTCAGATGCATGCCCTCTGTATAAATACCAGGCGGGAACCTGGGGTCCGAAAGAAGCTGATACTTTATTGAAACAAGACGGATTTAAATGGTATTATTGATTAAATCCCCCTTTCATAAAGGGGGATGTTAATTGCTCGGCGTATTACAATACGCCTTCGGCTTATCGCCTTGCAATTGCCTCAAAAATGACTTTCCCCGATGTATAAATCGGGGCATGTTAAGGGACGACTGAATAAAAAAAGCCGCGCTTTTCAGCGCGGCTTAGTTTTTTAGTTTCTGTCTATCGCGTTTAGTTCTTCAAACGCCTGCTTCACTCTTTCTACCATCGATTCCTGTCCTTTTCTCAACCAGACACGCGGGTCATATTTCTTTTTGTTCGGCTTGTCCGGCCCTTCAGGATTACCGATTTGGCCCTGGAGGTAAGCTTCGTTTTCAATGTAATATTTTCTGACGCCGTTCCAGGTAGCCCATTGAGTGTCAGTATCAATATTCATTTTGATAACGCCATAAGAAATAGCTTCTTTAATCTCTTCGGGAGAAGAACCTGACCCGCCATGGAATACGAAATCAACAGGTTTATTTCCTGTTCCCAGTTTTTCTTCAATGTATTTTTGAGAATTGTCAAGGATTTTCGGAGTGAGTTTTACGTTGCCCGGTTTGTAAACCCCATGGACGTTTCCAAAAGAAGCAGCTACCGTAAAATGAGGGCTGATAGCGCTTAACTTTTCATAAGCGTATGCCACGTCTGCAGGCTGAGTGTAAAGTTTGGAAGAGTCCATATCGGTGTTGTCAACTCCGTCCTCTTCGCCGCCCGTGCAACCGAGTTCGATTTCAAGGCTCATGCCGATTTTGTTCATGCGTTCAAGATATTTGCAGGAAATATCTATATTTTCTTCGAGAGTTTCTTCAGAAAGGTCAAGCATGTGAGAAGAGTACAAAGGCTTACCTGTTTCTTTAAAATGTTTTTCGCCGGCATCAAGGAGACCGTCAATCCAAGGCAGCAGTTTTTTCGCCGCGTGGTCTGTGTGAAGAATAACAGGAACGCCATAAGCTTTCGCCATCATGTGGACGTGATGGGCTCCAGAAACCGCGCCGAGAACAGCGGCTTCATGGCCATCAAGTTTAAGCCCTTTACCGGCGAAGAAAGTTGCTCCGCCATTGGAGAACTGAATAATAACAGGCGAATTTACAGCAGCTGCGGCTTCCAAAACGGCATTGGCAGATTCTGTGTTGACAACGTTAACAGCCGGAAGAGCGAATTGGTTTTCTTTAGCTATTCTAAAGATTTCCTGAACATTGTTACCTGAAACAACACCTGGTTTTACTTTGTCGAAGATTTTTTCTGACATAATTTTATTCCTTGTTTGTTAAAAAAATAATAATTACATATTTTATTAAAAGAAGGTGATAAAATCAAGGTGTATTTAATTTTTGTTTTCCAAAAATTAAAGTATGAATATATTTGGCCATTCTTTCAAGGATGGGAAATGATATATTTTAATAAAGTCTATTTTTTTGATAAATAAGAAGAACCTGCTCCGTTAGGAGCAATATATTTGTAGAAAAAATACAAAAAATAAATAGTCGTCCCTTAAAAAGTCAATTTTGAGGCAATTGCAAGGCGATAAGGCGAAGGCGTATTGTAATACGCCGAGCAAATGCGTCCTGTTTTACCGGCTGATGGTTTTGATTGTTTTGCCGGATTTGTCAACTATGTCAAGTTGCAAAGGCATCTGACCAATCGCATGCGTCGCGCAGCTTAAACATGGGTCGTAACAGCGGATTCCAACTTCGATCCTGTTTAGAATGCCTTCAGTTATTTCGACGCCCGGCTTGATAAACGCTTTGGCGATGGTTTCAACTGCGCGGTTCATGCCAACGTTGTTCTGGGTTGTGGCAACAATCATATTCATCATAGTAATTAAACCATTTTCGTCGATTTTGTAGTGATGGATGAGAGTGCCTCGCGGGGCTTCGATAATGCCAACACCTTCGTCTTTAAGTTCACCTCGATTGACGAGAGCGTCGCTTTGGATATCATCGTCTTCAATAACTTCAGCGATGAGTTCAGCGGCGTGCAGCATTTCTACAAGGCGCGCAAAATGATAAAAGAGAGAACCTTTTACAGGCTTGCCATTGGCGATTTGTTTGAATATGTCAAAATATTTTCCGGCTTTTGGTGTCGAAATAGAGTCGGCAACGTTGAAACGCGCGAGCGGGCCCACACGATAAGAGCCTTCCGGATAACCAAGTTTTTTGAAATAAGGGAATTTCATGTAAGACCAGTTTTCGACAGTTTCCGTAATTTCTTCAGTGTAGTTTGAGTAGGGGAGCTGGTCAAAAACTATTTGGCCGTCTTTGTCTATGCCGCGTAGTTTACCATCGTAAAACTCGAGTTCTCCGTTCGGCCCAACGGACCCCATAAAGTTAGTGTCAAAGGTCGCGAAAGTATCAAAGAGCTCCTTGTTTTTGTTGTAATAGTCAAGGCAAAGTTCTACCCCGTCAACAGACCAATCTATTATTTGTTGAATACCATCCCGAATATGTTTTCTGTCTTCGTCGGAAATTTTAGCGTTGATGCCGCCGGCGATAGCGCCAGTCGGATGGACTTTTTTGCCTCCGGTAATTTTAATGACTTCCTGCCCGAACTTTCTAAGCTTAACAGCGTGGACAGCAGTTTCGGGGTCAGCCTGCGCAACACCAATAACATTTCTTAATGCAGGGTCGGAGTCGAAACCGAGGAGAAAATCAGCAGCGCAAAGATGGAAAAAATGCAAAGCGTGTGACTGGAGCATTTGACCATAGTGCATAAGCCTTCTGATTTTGTCGGCGCCTGCTGGAACTTTCGCGGAGACGAGGGCGTCGCAGGTTTTTGCCGCGGCAAGGTGATGGCTTACGGGACAAATACCGCAAAGCCTTTGCGTCAAAGTAGGCATTTCGTAGAACGGCCTTCCCTGGGCGAACTTTTCAAAGCCGCGAAACTCAATTATATGAAGTTTGGCGTCTTCAACAGCGCCGGCGTCACTAAGCTGTACAGTAACTTTTCCGTGACCTTCGACGCGAGTAACAGGATTTATAACAATTTTTTTTGACATAACAAATGAAAGAATTTTTGATTTTTAATTTTCTATTTTTAATTTAATGTATTTATAGGACATTTCCACAATTTTTTACAACCGCCGAAGGCAAATTTGGGCTTTCAGGATTAACAGTAAGTTTTTGTAATCTTGAATTTACAACTAAATCCATATCTTCTAAAGCGTGGACTCCTACAATCAAAGAGTTAAAAGGATTTAAATTGCTGATAATTTTTATTGCCAACAGTAAAAGAAACTTTTTTCGCTTTTTTATCTTCAGCAATTTTCTGATTTCTTTTAGCTTTTATAATAAACTTACGATTATCATAAGAAACTTTAATAACGATTTTTTTAAAATCATTTTTTTCATCGCTACCTTTAAGAATAAGTTTTTTGCCTTTTGTTTTCCAAGCACCACTTAAGTTAATAACTTCATTGTCATCAACAGAAATTAAAACATCTCCAGCTTCAATTATTTCCGGAAGAGAACCTTTAATAAAAAGTTGTTTGTTTTTATTGATGATTTTATCTATAAAAGGAACAAAAGTTATTTCTGACCAAGTTGATGTGCCTTCTTCATTAAAAGCAGCAACTTTAATTTTATTTAGTTTATCCGCCGGCCAATTATTAATTATTTCAGTAACATCTTTTTCGGTTTGTAATTGTGCTATAATTTGAGTGTTCAAGAATATAGGTGAAAGTTCAGCGATAGAAATAATGTAACCAGTTTCCGATTCGGTATCTTCCCAATTAATTTTCGCAGAAGTATAATCAGTATTTTGAATTATAGAAACTGAAACGTTAGAAGGAGCAACAGGTATTGCAGCAAAAATATTTCCAGTTATTATAAAACAAATTGCTATTGTTAATATAAATTTGAGAATGTTTTTTATATTTTTCATTTTTGGGATTTAAAGTTAATTAAGTAATCGTTTTTTTTATAAAAATTTTAATAAAATCAATCATATTTAAAGAGTTCGTAAGGGATATCTTCGGGTTTTGGAACGTTTCCTTTAAGAAGCTCAGTAAGCAAAAACCAGATAGCATCAGCGTCAGGCGGACATCCCGGAACGTTGAAGTCTACTTTTACAACTTGCGGGACAGGCAGCACTTTCGGAAGCAGCCTCGGCAGGTCAGGCCCGTTAGGAATAACGCCATTTTCAACGTAGTCGTTATTTACGTAAACTTCTTCAAAGATTTCCTGCAGGTCATGATTATTTCTCATAGCGGGGATATTTCCGAAGACAGCGCAGTCGCCTAAGGCGATAAGGAATTTAGCTTTTTCTCTGAAATATTCAAGAACTTCTTTGTTTTCTTCGTTCGCGACAGCGCCTTCGATGATAGCGATATCAACTTCCGGCGGTTTTTTAATGTCGGTAATGGGACTGGCGGTAAACTCAACGAGTTCCGCGAGTTCGAGAATACGTTCATCAATATCGAGAAAAGACATATGGCAACCGGCGCATCCGGCAAGCCAGCAAGTCGCTACTTTAGGTTTTTGAGAGTTTTCGGACATAATAATATTTTAGATTTTTGATTTTAGATTTAAATATCCAATTTCAAATTTGCAATTATCAATTTGCAGTTTACAATTAATTACTTTCTTCCGGGCCCGGCAAATAATTAATAGGTTCCTTGTCATATAAACGTTCGCCGTATTTGGTTGTATAAGCAAGTTCTTTCTTAGTCAAAGCGCCGGTCGGGCAATACTGAAGACAAGCATCTTCGGAAGTAAGATCAGTATCTTTCAATTCGCCGTCGATGTTAACGGTAACATCGGAATCTATGCCGCGGCCTTTGATTGCAAACACGCCTTTTTTGTCAATTTCGCTGCTGGCGCGCACGCACCTTCCGCAAAGAATGCATCTGTTATAATCATGAACAATTTCATCGTGGCTGGCGTCAACAATTCCTTTAGGCCATAGGAAAGGAAAACGGACGTAGTCCATACCCAGCTTATATGCTACGGCCTGGAGCTCACAGAACCCGCTCTTTTCACAGTTCGGGCATTGATGGTTTCTTTCCGAGAAAATGAGTTCGAGGTTCAGTCTTCTCATTTTCTTGATTTCCGGAGTGTTTGTGTTCACAACTATGTCCGGAGTAGCTGGAGTAGTGCATGCGGAATTCAAGTTATGCCTTCCGGTGCCTTCAATTTGCACGACGCACATTCTGCACGCGCCGGAGTTGCTTAGCATCGGATGATGGCAGAGAGTCGGGATATAAATTTCCGCGCGTTTAGCGGCTTCAAGGATTGTGTCGCCTTCGTAAGCGGAAACAGTTTTTCCATCGATAGTAATGTTGAATGTTTTCTTTTTCATAATTGCTTTTTAAATATTTTAATGGACATTGTGGCCAAAGTGGACACAATGGACAACATCCCTCAATCCCCATCCCGCCTCCGTCGGGTTTTGACAAGGGGGATTTTGGAAATTATTAATTAGTTTTCACAAAGGGAAGCGCGGTCGCAATGCAGGCAGTGCCGTGCTTCTTCAGTAGCCTGGTCGCGGCTTAACCCTCTTTCAACTTCTTTGAACGAGTCTTTGCGTTCATCAACTGGAATAACATACTGTTCAAAATCTTTTCTAGTTTCGATGTAGTCTTCATCGTTATAAGATTCCGCCGGAACAGGTTCGGCGCGTTTTTCCCATAAGACTCCGTCTCCGCCGAGATATTTGTCAACAGCCGCCGCGACTTTTTGGCCGTCGCCAATAGCGTCAGCAGCCATAGCCGGCCCAGTGCTGTCATCCCCAGCGGCGAAGATTCCCGGAACGTTCGTCATTCTGGTTTTTTCGTCAACAAGGAAAGTTCTGTATTTCGGGTCAATAAGAATATTTTGTTCTACTTCGGCAAAATTTGATTCAGGTTCCTGTCCGAGAGCCGGGATAACTAAATCTACCGGAATCTCAAACTCGGAGTCCTCAATAACGGAAGTTTTTCTCCTGCCGGTGTCTTCATAGTTTCCGAGTTTCATGCGCGCGCATTTTAGTTTTATTACATGACCGTCTTCGCCGATAGCCTCAAGCGGAGTAACCAGGAAAGTGAATTTTATGCCTTCGTTGATAGCTTCTTCAATTTCCTCGGAAAGTGCGGGCATGTCTTCTTTCAGGCGGCGGTAAAGAATATGAACTTCTTCAGCGCCCATGCGCTTGGCAGTGCGCGCAGCATCCATAGCAGTATTTCCGCCTCCGACAACGGCTACTCGTTTTCCTTTGATAACCATTGGGAAACCCATATTAACTTTTGTAAGGAAGTCCATTCCACCCATGACGCCTGCAAGATGCTCGCCTTTGACCCCAAGTTTATAGCTTACGTTTGCGCCGATAGCGATGCAAATAGATTTGTATCCGAGTTCTTTGAGCCTTTCAAGAGTAATATTTGTGCCGACTTTAACGCCGTAAACAATTCTGACGCCCATGTCTGTAATCATTTTTACTTCCTGGTCGATGACTTCGCGCGGGAGGCGGTAAGCCGGGATGCCGAAGCGGAGCGTTCCGCCGGGGTAAGGCATACTTTCGAAAATAGTTGCCTCGTATCCTTTTTTGCAAAGGAAGTAAGCGGTAGTAAGCCCCGCGGGCCCGGAACCTACAATAGCAACTTTGTCTTTTGTGGGCTTGATTCTTTCAACAGGAAGCTCTTCTTCATAAATTGAGATATAACGTTTTACGCCCCGGATATTAATCGCTTTGTCAGTTTGTCCACGGCGGCATTTGTCCATACACGGATGGTGGCAAACGCGCCCGCAAATTGCGGGAAGAGGGTTCCGTTCGCGATGAAGAGCGAGAGCCTCGTGATATCTTCCTTCAGCAGCAAGCTGAACGTAACCTGAAACATCGACGTTGCACGGGCAGGCGTTTTCGCAGGGAGCGGTAAAAAGCGCCTGGCAAACGCTGGCGGGGCATCGTTTATTAATGATGTGCTCTTCGTATTCTTTTTTGAAAAAATGCAATGTGGAAAGAATCGGGTTCGGAGCAGCCTGGCCCAGCCCGCAGAGACTCATCTTTTTCATCATGCTGCCAAGTTCTTCGAGCATTTCGATATCGCTTTCTTTGCCTTCGCCTATAGTAATCCGATCAAGAATATCATAAAGCTGTTTCGTGCCTACGCGGCAGGGCGGGCATTTTCCGCAGGATTCGCTTACGCAGAAATCGAGGAAGAATTTCGCGACGTCAACTATGCAGGCATCTTCGTCCATAACAACAAGCCCGCCGGAGCCCATCATGGAACCGATTTCCCTTAAGGTATCGTATTCCATGGAAATGTCAAGGTGCTGGCGGGGGATGCAGCCTCCTGAAGGACCGCCTGTTTGGGCGGCTTTAAATTTTTTGCCGTTCGGAATGCCACCGCCGATCTCAAAAATAATTTCGCGAAGAGAAGTTCCCATTGGCACTTCTACGATTCCTGTATTTCTAATTTGTCCGGCAAGAGCGAAAACTTTTGTTCCTTTGCTTCTTTCAGTGCCGATGGAAGCAAACCAGTCAGCGCCGTTTCTGATTATCGGACAAATATTGGCAAAAGTTTCAACATTGTTAATAAGAGTAGGTTTTTCCCAAAGTCCTTTGATTGCCGGGAATGGAGGTTTTGATGTCGGCTGTCCGCGCATTCCTTCTATGGAATGGAGCAAAGCGGTTTCTTCGCCGCAGACGAAAGCTCCAGCGCCCACCCGGATTTCAAGCTTAAAATTAAAGCCGGTTTCAAGAATATTATCGCCGAGAAGCCCGTATTCTTCTGCTTTTTTTATTCCGAGTTTGAGTCTTTCGATTGCAAGCGGATATTCGGCGCGGCAGTAAATTATACCATGATTTGATCCGACAGCGTAGCCGGCGATTGCCATGGCTTCAAGAACCCTGTGCGGGTCGCCTTCGAGAATGTTTCGGTCCATGAAGGCTCCCGGGTCGCCCTCGTCAGCGTTGCACACAACATATTTCTGCTCATCTTCAGTATTTGCAACGAATCCCCATTTAAGGCCTGTTGGGAAACCGCCGCCGCCACGGCCGCGAAGATCGGACTCTTTAATTTCGTTTACAACTTCTTCAGGCGTCATTTTCGTAAGGACTTTTCCGAGGGCCTGATAACCATCGCGTGCGATGTATTCGTCAATTTCTTCCGGGTTGATAACTCCGGCGTTTTCCATGACGATGCGGACTTCCTGCCCTTTGAAAAAGTTTGTTGAGCGCATGTTGTCAACGACATCTATAGCGTCCATGGAATCATCGATAAGCCTTTTTACAGGCCTGCCTTTCAGAAAGTGTTCTTCAACAATCTCTTCAACATCCTTAACCGAAACTTTCGCGTAAAGAAGATTGTCGGGATAAACGATCATCACGGGCGCCTGCTTGCAGTATCCAACGCATTCGCTCGTGGAAACTTTTATTTCATCATTAAGCCCGAACTCAACAAGCCGGGACCTTAAAGCGGATTCTACAGATGAAGCGCCTTTTTTGTCGCAGGCTGCTCCGGTACAAATAAGAACTCTCAAACGTGCTGTTGCCATGTTTTATAATTTTTTGTTTAAGTTTTAAATGTAACCGAAATCCCTGTCCCGTCCCAATAAGCGGGAAGCGGATATGATTTCGATAAATTATTCAGATTTATTTCCTACATCTCCCGGTACAACAACCCGGTAAGAATTAAGTATTTCGCCTTTAACTATGTGAGTTTCAAGCAGCTCTCTGATCATTTCAGGTTTCAGGTTTCCGTAAACTACTTTTTCGTCGCCGTGATAAACAGCGCACATAGGTTCTATGCTGTCAAGTCCGAAGCTTCCTGATTGAGTAACAAGAACATTAAGGTCCAGGCTGTCTACTTCTTCAATGAATTTCGCGAGGATTTCGCGGGCGCCGTAAAGTATTCCGCTTGTTCCCATGCTAACAACAATTTTCCACTCGGAAGCGGAGGCGTCTTTTAATTTCTTTTCGAGTTTAGCCGAAGCTTTTTCCCGTATAGCTTTTAGGTCTTCAAGTTTCATAATAGTATGTATGCCACAGGTTATAAAATTTCTTTTTTCTATATTTTTTCCGGTTTCTGCCGAAAAAACAAATTTGTTTTCTTGTTTTTGATTAAGGGTTTTGGCTTATCAATTTCCTGCTTTCAGAAAACTTATAAAATAAATTGAAATTTTCTCAATTTCAATTTTATCTTCTAACTTACATCTAACTCACGACGGAACCAGTCAAGAACTTCTTTTGTCTGCCAGATTAGCTCAGCGTCGGGGCCAAGCGCTTTTCTTACCGGCCTGGTGTCAAAATATTTACTTTTTTCATCTGTTTTTCTTGTGAAGACAAAATCTACAGAAGGATTAGCCGCTACAAGCGAAAAAATTATTTCTTCTAATTTTCCTATAGGCGGCTGATCAAAATGATCATGTAAATATGAGCCGGTTACTACCGTTCCCGTTCCCGGCCATGATTTAATTTTAAAAGTTCCATCGCAGCTTTCGACAAGCTGCTTAAAAAAAGGAAGACCTAATCCGATTTCCTTTTCTCGCCCGGTTTTTGTCGTCATAAAAGGGTCTAACGCCTTTTCCAAAACTTCCGGTTCCATCCCGCATCCGTTGTCGGCTACTGTTACTGTCAATCTATTTAGTTTTTCTGATTCCGCCAGCCAGACTTTAATAAGAGAAGCCCCGGCGCTCAAAGAGTTCTGGGCTAAATCCAATATAAATAAAGATAACTCGTACATTGGAAAAGTTTCAGGTTTCAGGTGTCGGGTTTCAGTAACTGAATACTGAACACTGAACACTGGATACCTACGATGTCACGCCGCTTCGGAAACGAGTTTCCTGTATTCATTAATCACAGCGCGGACTTTCGCCGGAGAAATTAATCTGTCGTAAACTTTGTCATTAACCATCATGACAGGAGCAAGCCCGCACGCGCCTATGCAGCGAACAGCTTCAAGCCCGAAGGTCAGGCATTCAGTTGCTTCGCCTATGTCTATATTGAGTTCTTCTTTGATAATGTCAACAAGCATCTGTCCGCCCCGGATATAACAAGCTGTTCCGAGACAAACTTTGAATTGGTATTTACCTTTAGGCTTTAGATGAAACAGGTGATAGAAAGTGGCAACGCCGTAAACTTCGCTTACAGGTTTTTCCAGTTTTTCAGCCACATATTTTAAGACTTCTTTAGGCAGGTAACCGAAAAGTTCCTGGGCACCGTGCAATATCTCGATTAACGGCCCGGGCAGACTTTTGTTTTTCTTAATGACTTTGTCCAGTTCTTTGTATAGTTTCGCGTCGTCTTTAGATTTCATTTTATAATCTTTTTATTGTTAAGTAAACACTAATATTTAGAAAAGATGAACGGAAATTATATAAAATAGTCTATATATTGTCAAGCAGTTTTGAAAATTTATATCGACAAAATTCCAATTTTTATGTATAATAAGCAAAGACTTTTTAAATTTGAATAATATTAAGGAGTAATATGAAAAATTATAATGCCTTTTCCCTCGTTCTTGTGCTGTTCTTTGTTGGCATTTCTTATGCCGTTCCTCCCGCTAACGATAATTTCGAGAACAGCATCACTCTGCCCGGATCAAGCGGGAGTGTTACTGGCAGCAATTCCGACGCAACGCTCGAATCTGGGGAACCGGTTCATTATTATAGTGACATGGCTTACGGGAGCAATTCGGTTTGGTACACCTGGACTGCTCCTGAAACCGCGCATTTCAGTTTTGACACAAGTAATTTTATGGCCTGTGTTTATACCGGCAGCGCTATTGATAATTTGACTAAAATTAAACTTTGGGGCGAGAGTATAACTATTGCCGCGACAAACGAAACTGTTTACCAAATCGCGCTTTTTAGCGGAAATTATACCTCAACAGGGCAAGTAGTTATTAATTATTATAAAGCCGAATTGAGTCCGTGGATTAGTGAATATACACTTACGCAAAGTGTGTATTGGGCGAAAGGTTCCATTAAAGGTTCTTTGGCTTGTTGTTTTATGGACGGTTTTATTACGTTTCAACGACGCACAAACCAATTTGGAAAAACGGCGGATATCAATGTCCAATTTGGCTATAATCCTAAAACTGGAATAACAGTTTTTGACAAAAAAGGAAACAAAATTGTTGATAACGTCAATCCGCCAAGTGCGGGCAGTCATTTTTATCCCTTAGACTTTGACGGTAAATTGCTTTTACTTTGTAACCCGGATAACGGCCATGTCATTGCATATAAAGTAAAAAATGGCCTAACTCTATTGAACGAGCAAAATGTCGGAAAATACGTTGATGGCATAATTGACGGTTCCAGGATTTATCTTGTTCCGATGGATATTAACGAAATTTTCGATGCAGACGAAGGGTTGCATGTGTTTGATAAAAAACTTAAAAATGAAAAATGGTCACTGCCTATACGGCAAGGAAAAGTAAATATTCATAGTTTTAAGAAGGAACTAGTAAGCAGTTGGACGGAAAACGGTTATGACCTCAATGTTGTATTTTTCAAAAAAGGCAAGAAACAAACTGAACATAATATCCCTCTGCCAATGGATGGTATTATTGAATATTCTGCCGATGGAAAAGGCGGGATGCTTTACTGGAAAAGTAAATACTACGGTCCGGGCTACATCAATTCTCCTCTTACTTATATTGACAAAAAAAAAATCAAGGTATTTGAAAACAGATACCTTCCCAGTTCTGGTAATATTTGGCGGTTTGAAAATAATTCAACAAAAAACCTTTTCACGGCTGTTGATTATGGCTCGTATTATAAAATTATCTCTTATAAAATCGACAAAAATATGAAAAAAATGGGGGATGTGGATGTCCTTAACTTTGACTTTATGGAATTCAGTGGAAAGGAACTTGTAGTTTACCAGAGAATTACTGACCAAAATGGATTTACTGTATATAACAGCAAACTAAAAGAAAAATGGATAGAACCTGTTTCGCCGGGGGAACTTCAGAATTTAAGAAATGGCGTTTTTATGCGGATAGTGTTAACGCCCGGCGCAGGCCAGACAAACTATAATTTTAAAATTTTTAATAAAAGAAAAACTATTTCCGAACACCAATTGACATATTAGGTTTGTTTTTTTTTACCATATAAGGAATTTAAAATCACATAAGTTATTTTGTAGTATTCTTATATGTCTTATGTGGTTATATTTTAATTATGTCCGAAAAACCTCATATTCGACTGCCTCCTAAAGCTTCAGTCCAGGAAACACGCGCCCTCTTGGAAACTGCCGGTGTTTACACTGTTTGCCAGGAAGCTTCCTGCCCAAACCGCTGGGAATGCTTCGGGAACAAAACCGCCACTTTTTTGATCCTTGGAGATGTTTGCACTCGGAACTGCGCTTTCTGCGACATAAAGGCTGGTGTTCCTTTGCTGCTGAATCCTGATGAACCAAAAAGCATCGCTTCCGCCGCGGAAAAACTCGGACTGAAATATGTTGTGATTACTTGCGTTACAAGAGATGATTTGCCCGATGGCGGAGCAAGACAATTTGTAGAGGTAATTCGCGCAGTCCGTGCTAAACTGCCGAAAACAGCTATTGAAGTTCTCACTTCGGATTTTGATGGAAATGTTGCGGCTATAGAATCTGTGCTTGACGAAAAGCCCGAAGTCTTTAACCATAACATTGAAACCGTGGAAAGGTTTACTCCTCTTCTTAGGAGTAAAGCTGCTTACTTAAGATCGCTTGCAGTTTTGGAGCATGCCGGACGTTATGCTCCCGACATTCCAGTGAAAAGCGGCTTGATGGTCGGGCTTGGCGAGAGTGAAGATGAAGTAAAAAAAACTTTAGAAGACCTGAGAAAAGCAGGCTGCAAGATTTTAACTATCGGGCAGTATTTTGCGCCCTCGAAAAACCATTATCCTGTTAAAGAAACAATTTCAGAAGAAAAATTTGAGAAATATAAAACCTGGGCAAAAGTAATGGGATTTTCTGCTGTTGCAGCCGGCCCGATGATTCGCAGCTCGTATAATGCTGCAGGTTTAATATTGCCACAAAGCCACAAAGTCTCAAAGAAATTCAAAAATTTTATAAATCAAAAGAACGGAGGCCAAAAATTATTAAACAATTAAAAAAACAGATTGTTTTTTACCTTTGTGTCTTTGAGTCTTTATGGCTATCTTAAAATATTATGAACAACGAAAAAGAACAAAAATACGCCGTAATTCATATCGGCGGATTAGATGATTGTAAATTTACTATTTCAACTTTGGAATCAGCTAAAATAGATTGTTTGCTTGATGTTGCTGAAAAATTTGGTCCGCAGTACGCACACAAAGGTTATTATGTTGTTGCTGTACCCTCTGAGAAAATCGATGACGCAAAATCCGCGATAGAAAAACAGCTTTGTGAGGAGTTAAATATTGAAGAAATCTCTGGCTCGGAAAACGAGTCTGAAAAATGCCCAGCATGTGGCGCGGAAATTTCAGAACAGCATACCGAATGCCCCGACTGCGGGATAAGTTTCGAGTAAGAAATGTCTTTTTGACAATTTAGAGCAAAAATATCCCGTTTTTCAGTTCACAAACTAATACTAAAAACGTATAAGTAAGCCCGCGGTGGTAGGTTGCCCTAATTTTGCCCTCTTTGGCATGAAAAATGCCGTTGGTTAATGAGTATGACTAATGTTAATAGTTAATTAATCAGTTTATTGCTGTGCAGGAAAAGCTTGACGCCTCTTTGTGTTTCGAGCCAAAAATGACGAAATAAGTTTTGTAAACTAATGTGGCTGCAAGCGAGACTACGAGCTTGTGGATTGATTTCTCAAGCAACCGATGATTTTCGATTAAACCTGAGGTAGTCAATGCACATAAAATCTCTGAAAAAATATTCCTTGCTTTATTTGCCGGTTATCTGGCAATTACTGATAGCGATTATCTGTTTCTTATCTCCGCTGCTATTGTTTCTAAATATGTTTTGCGATGGCGGAATCGGCATGTTCTTAATCCTGCAGGTTTCGGCGTTTTATTTTCCATCTTTATTTTTTCATTTTGATTATGTTGGTCGAACCTAAAACATCACCTTATACACGTTTCGGTAAAATTATTTACGGAGCATCCGCTGCAGTTATTGTATTTGCGCTTTATTCTGTGGGATTCAAATATGATGCTGACCTTGCGGCATTATTAATATGTAATGCCGGTACACCATTACTGAACAATTTACACATAAACAAAAAAAATGAAAACTAAAAATTTAATTAATCAATGGCGAAAAATTATACTTTTAATAGTAATTGTAATTGTTGCTTTTGCTATTGGTTACTGTTCTAAAACTTCAACTCCGGACAGTTCAAATAAAAATATTTCCTCCGGGCTGGAAAAGAAAGAGCAAATCTGGACATGCTCTATGCATCCACAAATTCGACAGCCTAAACCTGGTAAATGCCCGATTTGCGCGATGGACCTTATACCGATCAGTGCAGGCGAGGATCAGACAGACGAACGTCAAATTTCTCTTTCACCAAATGCCGTTAAACTTGCTGAAATTCAAACCGCGCTTGTTGAACGAAAATTTGTAGAAAAAGAAATCCGATTAACCGGAAAAATTAATTATGACGAAAGTCGTGTGGCAAATATTACCACATGGGTGCCCGGCCGCTTAGAACAAATGTACGTTGATTATACAGGAGTAAAAGTAAAAAAAGGCGAACACCTTTTTTATCTTTACAGTCAGGAACTCTACGTAATGCAGGCTGAATATCTTATCTCAAAAAAAGCCGGAAATGTTAACGCTGAAGCAGGGCGCGACCGGTTGTTGCTTTCCGGACTCACCGAATCCCAAATCAAAAAATTAGAGCAAACGGGCAAGCCACAACTTAATGTAACTATTTATTCTCCAATTGGCGGAACAGTTGTAGAAAAAAACGGCGTGGAAGGTATGTACGTTGAAATAGGAACTAAAATTTATACTGTTGCCGACCTTTCAAAGCTTTGGCTGCAGTTTGATGCTTACGAATCCGACTTAACATGGCTGCGATACGGACAAAAAGTTCTTTTCAATGTTGAAGCTCTTCCGGGAAATACTTTTACCGGACAGGTTGCATTTATTTCTCCAATTCTTGACGAAAAAACCAGGACAGTTAAAGTTCGTGTGAACGTTGATAATAAAAACGGTATACTTAAACCCGGATTATTTGTTCATGCTATTGTTTATTCAGCCGCAACTTCAAAAGGTCCGACGATAGATTCTTCGCTTACAAATAAATGGATTTGTCCTATGCATCCCGAAATCTTTGATGACAAAGAAGGAAAATGCAGCATTTGCGGCATGCCATTAGAACACGCGTCAACTTTTGGATATACTTCTGAAGGCAAAAATCCCCCGCTTGTTATTCCGGCTTCCGCTCCTCTCATTACGGGAAAAAGAGCTGTTGTTTATGTGACTGTGCCGGAAAAAGCGGGAACTTATGAAAGCAGAGAGGTAGTTCTCGGTCCCCGCGCCGGAAAATATTACATAGTTAGAACCGGACTTAAAGAAGGAGAAAAAGTCGTCGTGAACGGTAATTTTAAAATTGACAGCGCGATGCAGCTTCTCGCTAAACCAAGCATGATGAGTATGAAACAACATAATCACATGAAACCAAACGAAGAAAATATTATTGATTTAAAAAACAAAAAATGTCCGGTTATGGGCGGCGACACAACTGAAGACGCTTTTATAATTTACGAAGGCAAAAAAATATATTTTTGTTGTCCGGGCTGCGACAAAACTTTTCTGCAAAGCCCCGAGAAATACTTAAAAAATTTAGACACAAATCTCACGAATTAACACGAATTTTAATTTACAATTTACAATTTTTTTATGTCTTTAATGTCCTTTAAGTCCTTTGCGTCTTTTACAAGATGAAATTCCTTATAGATAAATTTATTCGCTTCTGTCTCGAACAAAAACTTGTCGTGCTGCTCTTCGCAGTTTTTGTTATTGCCTGGGGAGTTATGGTTGCGCCGTTCGATTGGAATATTTTCGGACTGGAACGCGACCCTGTGCCTGTTGACGCAATTCCTGACATCGGCGAAAACCAACAGATAGTTTTTACCGAATGGCCTGGACGTTCCCCGCAGGATATCGAAGACCAGATAACATATCCGCTTACCGTTTCTCTGCTTGGCGTTCCCGGCGTGAAAACGATTCGCAGTTCTTCAATGTTTGGCTTTTCCAGTATCTATATTATTTTCAAAGACGATGTGGATTTTTATTGGTCGCGGTCACGGATTCTGGAAAAATTAAACAGCCTTCCTACCGGACTTTTGCCGGAAGGAGTTCAACCCCGGCTTGGTCCTGACGCAACCGCGCTTGGACAGGTTTTCTGGTACACTCTTGAAGGCAGAGACAAAAACGGAAAACCTGCCGGGGGTTGGGACTTGCATGAATTAAGAACTATTCAGGATTGGCAGGTGCGTTACGCCCTTATGGCGGCTGAAGGAATTAGCGAAGTGGCTTCCGTGGGCGGTTTTGTTAAAGAATACCAAATAGATGTTGACCCTGACGCGATGCGAGCTCATAACATAACTTTGCATCAGGTAATTGACGCGGTGCGAAAATCCAACGTTGACGTCGGCGCCCGCAATTTAGAAGTTAATAAAGTAGAATATATAATTCGGGGTCTTGGCTTTATAAAAAATATTGAAGATATAGAAGACGCTGTTGTCGCGGTTAAAGATAATGTTCCTGTAAACGTAAAAAATATCGCGAAAGTAACTCTTGGCCCAGCGCTTAGAAGGGGAGCTTTAGATAAAGAAGGCACGGAAGTTGTTGGGGGAGTTGCTGTGGTAAGATTCGGGGAAAATCCCCTTGCCGCGATTAAAAATCTTAAAAAGAAAATCGAAGATATTTCTCAAAGCCTGCCGGAAAAAACTTTAAAAGACGGCACGGCAAGCAAAGTTACTATCATTCCTTTTTATGACAGGTCAGGATTAATTAAAGAAACTCTCGGGACATTAAACAGCGCGCTTGTAGAAGAAATTCTTGTTTCAATTATTGTCGTGCTAATAATGATTATGAGCTTCGGAAGCTCGATGATTATTTCGCTTATGCTTCCGCTTTCTGTCCTGATGTGCTTTATCGCCATGAAACTTTTTGGCGTTGACGCTAATATTGTCGCGCTTTCAGGCATTGCGATTGCTGTTGGCTCTATTGTGGATATGGGTATAGTTGTTTCTGAAAATATCTTGACTCATCTTAATAATTCAAAAAATATTCCCACCGGAATTCGCCGGTCTTCGCCTTTGAAGGGGGGGCCCGATAGGGCAGGGGAAAGTCCCCCTTTGAAGGGGTTGCCCGTTAGGGCGGTGGATGTCAAACTCGAAATAATTTTTAACGCGACGAAAGAAGTTGGCGGGGCTGTGTTTACCGCTGTCGCTACGACTGTGGTCAGCTTCCTTCCTGTTTTTGTCATGACAGGCGCGGAAGGCAAACTTTTCAAGCCGCTTGCTTTTACGAAAACTTTTACACTAATAGCTTCGCTGATCGTTGCGCTTGCAATCGTACCTCCTCTTGCCCACATATTTTTCAGGCATAGAAAATCAAAACTGAAATTCCTGTCTCCAATAGCAATAGCAATTGTTTTATTTTTTCTCACGAGAAAATGGATGCCGCTTGGAGCTGATAAATCTCTATTAGTAAACCTGGTTTTTGTCGGTTTAATTATTGGAGGATTCTTTGCTTTTTTCAAACTTTTTCAACATTTCTATTCGCGAATTTTGGGTTGGTGCTTAAATCATAAAATCGCTTTTCTTTCTATTCCGATTTTCTTTGTTTTGTTAGGATTAAATATTTGGCTTGGTTTCGATACAGTTTTTGGATTTTTGCCCGGCCCTGTCAAAAGATTTAAGCCTGTATCTTATGTCGCGCACAAATTCCCAGGACTCGGAAAAGAATTCATGCCGGCGCTTGACGAAGGCTCATATTTGTTTATGCCCACAACAAGCCCGCACGCCTCTATAGGTGAAGTTTTGGATATAATTAGTAAACAAGATATGGCGATAACACAAATTCCTGAAGTGGAATCGGCGGTCGGCAAACTTGGCCGCGCGGAAACTGCGCTTGACCCCGCGCCTGTTTCCATGATTGAAACTATAATAAATTACAAACCGGAATTTATTGTTGATGCGTCGGGTAACCGTTTAACTTTTAAAATTAATTCTAAAGAAACAGATTTTTTCAGAAATGAAAAAGGCGAAAAAGTTTCCGCGCAGGATGGAAAACCTTATGTTGTTAAAGGAAAATTTTCGAGAGATGAGAACAATAAACTTATCCCTGATAAAAACGGAAGCCCTTTTCGATTGTGGCGGAAGAAGCTTGATAAACAATTAAATCCAGGACGGAAATTCTGGAAAGGGATTAAAAAGCCTGATGATATCTGGGACGAAATAGTTAAAGTATCAAAAATTCCGGGGACAACTTCAGCGCCAAAGTTGCAGCCGATAGCTGCTCGAATTGTAATGCTTCAAAGCGGAATGCGTGCTCCTATGGGCGTTAAGATCAAAGGCCCTGACCTTGAAACAATCGAGAAAACCGGAATAGAAATAGAAAAGTTTCTGAAAGAAGTTTCTACAATAAATCCTGAAACTGTAAACGCTGACAGAATTGTCGGCAAACCTTATCTTGAAATAGAAATTGACAGAAAAGCCGCGGCGCGCTACGGTATTAATATCGAAAATTTTCAGAACATTATCGAAACAGCTATCGGCGGAAAAAAAATAACTACTACTGTCGAAGGCCGGGAAAGATATCCGGTTCGGGTTCGATACATGCGGGAATTACGCGATTCGGTTGAATCGCTTGGAAAAATTCTTGTGCCTGCTGCCGATGGCGCCCAAATTCCTTTAAAGCAGCTTGCGAAAATTAATTATGTTCGCGGGCCGCAAATGATAAAAAGTGAAGATACTTTTCTTGTTGGCTATGTCCTTTTTGATAAAAAATCCGGGTTTGCGGAAGTAAATGTTGTTGAACAGGCAAAAAATTATTTGAAAACAAAAATTGAATCAGGCGAATTTAAACTTCCTGCAGGCGTTAGTTACACTTTTGCCGGAAACTACCAAAACCAAATCCGGGCGCAGCGAAAACTTGCCGTTGTTTTGCCGTTGGCTTTATTCATTATTTTTATGCTCCTGTATTTTCATTTCAAATCTACATTAACAACATCTCTTGTTTTCTCAGGAATAATGGTAGCTTGGGCAGGCGGGTTTATTATGATTTGGTTTTATGATCAGCCCTGGTTTCTGAATTTTTCGTTTTTGGGAACAAACATGCAGGAACTTTTTCAAGTTCATCCGATAAATCTGAGCGTGGCCGTCTGGGTGGGGTTTCTTGCGCTTTTTGGGATCGCTTCCGATGACGGCGTTGTTATGGCGACTTATCTTGACGAGAAATTTAAATACAACGATATAAAAACTGTTCAGGAAATCCGTGAGGCAACTATTGAAGCAGGCAAAAGACGGGTAAGGCCGTGCCTGATGACTACTGCTACTACAATTTTAGCGTTGATACCTGTATTAACACTGACAGGCCGCGGCGCGGATATCATGGTGCCGATGGCGATACCTACTGTAGGTGGGATGACGTTTGAAGTTATCACGATGTTAGTTGTTCCGGTTCTTTATTGCGCGATAAAGGAAAGAAAATGTAACCAAAATCTATGATTTTGAAAAGTAGCTGCGTTTTGTCAACCGCGTGTTCTGTTAATCTGCTGTTTGCTAAATAATCACAAAAGTTTGACATTGCATATTATATACTGTACAATCGACTAAAATATGTCGGAAATATATTGCTTGTTTTTTTAAAAATCCGTGTCTTTCCGTGTGTTCCGTGGGCAGTAAAATTTCTGTGGGACTGAAGTGAATCTAAAATCCAAAATCTAAAATTCTTCTCATGCTTTCTTTTGTTTGTTTATGTATTTTGCTTGGACTCGGCCACTTTCTCAGAATGAAGGTGAAGCTGTTCCAGAAATTGTATTTGCCTTCATGCGTTATTGGCGGACTCTTAGGTTTGCTGATTATTCAGTTTGCCGGCGCAAGCGGTTTTTCAGTTCCGGAAAGTTATACTGCCGGCTGGAGCAAACTTCCTTCTTTTCTCATTAACATAGTTTTTGCGTGCTTGTTTCTCGGAGTAACCATCCCCAAAATTTCTGCCTTGTGGAAAAGTGCGGGAATTCAATTGTGTTACGGCCAAATTGTTGCCTGGGGGCAGTATGTTGTCGGAATAGGCGTTGTGCTTGCTGCCGCGGCAATTTGGGGAAGTTATTTCGGATTGCCGGAAGCTTTCGGCGGAGTCCTACCCGTTGGATTTGAAGGAGGGCACGGAACAGCCGCGGGAATGGGGCCGGTTTTTGCCGAACGCGGCTGGGCTGCCGGAAAAGATTTTGCCCTCGCAAGCGCGACAGGAGGGATTATTTGCGCGATTGTTGTCGGTATGATGCTTGTAAACTGGGCTGTCCGCCGAGGACATGTTGTGAAAAGAACTGAAAGCGCGGAGCTGATAGAAGACAACACTATTTGCGTTATTCCGATAGATAAAAGACGGAGCGCCGGCAAACTTACCATTTCTTCTGACGCTATAGAAACTTTCAGCTTTCATATTGTTATTGTAGGAATAGCAATATTTTTGGGTGTTTTAATTAAGGAAGGATTGATCCTGATTCAGTCTTTTGTTCCGTATTTAGAAAAGCACTCACTTTTAAGCAGTTTTCCGCTGTTTCCTTTGTGCATGATAGGCGGGTTAATTGTTCAAAAACTTGACGATCTTTTCGACAAAAGCAAACTTATTGATTTAGGCTTGACAAAAAGAATTCAAAACAGCGCTTTGGATTTTCTTGTTGTAGCTGCTATTGCGACTATTAAGTGGAAAGTTATTGTCGCGGGAATAGTTCCTCTTTTGATTTTAATCGGTATTGGCATTGCCTGGAATGTTTTTTGTGTTTTATTTCTTGCAAGACGGATATTTAATGATGCATGGTTCGAACGCGCTATCGCGGAAATGGGTCAGTCTATGGGTGTTACTGCTACCGGTTTGCTTTTGCTGCGGGTGGTTGACCCGGATTACGAAACACCCGCTGCTGATGCTTTCGCGTGTAAGCAGCTTCTCCACGAACCTTTTATGGGCGGGGGAGTATGGACAAGCATGGCGATACCTTTAATATTCATCTGGGGCGGCCTGCCGGTTTTTCTGATAGCCCTCGGAGCTGTCTTTTTGTGGTTGATAGCAGCGTTCTTTGTGTCGAGAAAATTGTAGGAATTTTTGTTGGAGTCCACGCTTTAGCGTGAAATTATTCTCGCGCAAAGGCGCAAAGACGCAATTTAAAAATGAACGAGGAAAGAAGTAAACAAAGGAAATCAATCAGCAAAATTTGGCGAATGAAATCACTAAAAATAACAATAATTCTAAAATTTATCTTTCCTTCTTTGCGCCTTACGAAAAAGGAATGGCGGAAGAATGGATTTCTACACACCTGCCCAAATTTGAAGCAGGAGAATTGGCGAATTTTGCCATTGTTTTAAAAGAAACACAAGAGTTGATAGGTGCAATAGGTTTAACAATAAATAAAAGGTTCAAAAGAGCGGAATTGGGTTACTGGATTGGAAAACCATATTGGAACAAGGGAAAATTTAAAAACAGCCACGGATTGAACACGGATGAAACACGGAATTATAAGTCTAAAGTCTAAGGTCGGAAGGTCAAAAAGTCAAATTATAATCAATTATCAAAATCGTCTTGAGAAAAAATTTCAAAAATTTCTGCTCTTTTTATTTGGCTGTTTCTTTTGGTCGGGACAGTTTTGTCTTTTGTCTTTCCGGTAACTACAAGGCTGATAAGGTGTTTTGTAGTTGTTGCTATTCCAATGCTATCGCTTGTCGGATTTTATCTATCTATTTTTTTTGTGATCTCGCTTCAGCAGGATGATCTCCGTGAGATGATTTTTTCGCCAAAGCCACTCAAAGTTTTCTATAAAAATCTCTTGTGTAAAATCAATTTTAGGTCAATTAGAAATTTAAATACTTCTTTTCCTTCTAAACCCATCTTAAACAGTGACTTTTCGTAAGTAACATAATATCAAGCACTTAAAGAGCCTGAAAATGAGCTGTGGCACTACATTTTCGAGGTGGCGTTTTAGTCAAACACCATAAGCCGCGTATTATAAAAGGCTTACGCAATAGGGCTTTTTTAAAATCTCTCAAAACTGTTTAAGATGGGTATAGCTTGAAATGTCGGATAAAACACACTTTTATTACCTGATTTTGTAGCCAACCTTGCTGCGGTTGGTCGAATTCTCCCAATTCCGGTCTCAGCGAGATCGGCTACAGAGCAATGTGTATTTTCAGGCAATAATCCCGCAGCCCAGAACTTCTTTTCCGGAATAAATAACTCCTGCCTGTCCAGGAGTAACTGCTCTCGCCGGCTGATCAAATTCTACAGAAACTTTTTCACCTTTACAGGCTACTTTGCATGAAGCAGGATTCATTGTTGAACGAATTTTTATTTCGGCTTTGAATTCCGTTTTTGTAGGTGGAATTATCCAGTTTATATTTATTAATTCAAGTTTTTTGCTAAAAAGGTCGGAATCATCTCCAATTATTACATCTCCGTTAGACTCGTTGATTTCAACAACATATTTTCTTTTAGCATGGGCGCCTATACCTTTCCGCTGACCGATTGTGTAAAGCTGAACTCCTTCATGTTGTCCGACAACATTTCCCTCTGTATCTAAAATTCTTCCGGGCTTTAGTTTTTCAGGATAATAATCACGAAAGAATTTCACGTAATCGTCTCCGGGTATAAAACATATCTCCTGGCTATCAGTTTTTTCAGCGACAGGAAGGCCGGTTTTCAAGGCGTATTCCCTTACTTCCGGCTTAGTTAATTTACTAAGAGGAAAAATTATCCGTTGAAGCTGTTTCTGCTTAAGGTTGCTTAAGAAATAAGACTGATCTTTTGAAGAATCTTTTCCAACAAATAAGTGGCAAAAGTTATCCTTGCCACGAATAATTTCAGCATAATGGCCGGTTGCAACGCTTTCAAAGCCTAAGTCGTCTGCGGCCTGAATGAGTGTTTTAAATTTCATTACACGGTTGCAAATGACACATGGGTTCGGCGTCCGACCTTTCGAATATTCGGAAATAAAATAATCAATAACAGTTTTATTGAAATGTTTAGATACGTCAATAACATGGAGGGGGATTTCAAGATAATCTGCAACACGTTTAGCGTCATCTATATTCAGTATAATGGCGTCGTGTTTGCTGAACTTTTTGTTGGCGATAGAAAAGGTTACCCCAGCGACCTGAGCGCCCTGCTCTTTCAGCATGGCCGCTGCGGCGCTGGAATCAACACCGCCGGACATTGCAACAAGATATTTGGGGTCAGGCGTCAACATTCAACATCTAACATTTTAATGTGTTTCAAGATATCTACAACCGCGCGGGTGTTTTCAAAACTGCTTTGAAAAACAGCCTGTTCAGAAAGTGAATGAAAGTTTTCTAACCGTGCGACAGTTTTGTAATAATTTTTTAACTCTATTTCCAGTTTAGGAGACGCATTGAAAGGCAAGAAAGCAAAATCAGCGTTAATAATTAGATCTTTGTCGTTCAAAGAGTCAGCTATTCCGATAGTCTTCATACTGCCGGCAACGTACTTTAAGCCAGTAAACTTATGAAAATCAACAGGAATAATATCAACTGCGACGTTTGAATGAGTAACATGAACATAATCTTTGAAATCAGAGTTTTCCACAAAACTTTTTACTTCAAGATATAAGCCTTCGGGATCTTCTCCGCCGGTTTCATCTTTAGTAAACATGCTAATAGTAATAAGTCTTCTCCCGAAGTATAGTGTTTTTCCCTTGAATTCCTGTTCCAATACTTCACGGAGTTTTTTAACAACTTCTATATTTTTTTCAGGAATAATAATAGTTTCATTTTTTTCATCGCCAACCACGCATCCGGTTTCAAGGACATAACCTGCTAATAGTTTTCTGACATCATCCGGGACATGTTTATGTATAAAGGTCAAGTCATTTCCCGTGCAAATGTAAACAGAAGAGAACTTTGAAACTCTTTCAAGTTCAACAATAAGTTCGTTTTTAATATCCGGTTTAATTTCCCAATCGTTATCGAGAAGAGTGCCATGCAAATCTATGCCTATACAATATTTCATGCGAAAATTATAGCAAAATTATTATTTAAAAACAAATTGATTTTATATCAATATTATGGTAAAATTGTTTCATAGGACTGGCAAATTAACAAGTTAATCAATTAATCAGCTAACCACTTGAAATGAAAAACTATATTTTAACTGTTTCAGCGCTTATTTTTATGTTTTGTATTAAGATTCACGCCGAAGAGAACCTTGGATCGTTCAGCGCGACGTTTATTGACAAGCAGAGTGTTACTTCACATGTGCATAACCTGAAATACCGGCCGAGTTATCTTAATGAAGAGATTGCGAAGCCCAACACTCTTTACGGCACGAGAGGAGATGCTGAAATAACTATTCCCTGGAAAAATATCAAGAGAATAGATTTCGTTAGTTTTAACAGAAAATTCAATGCGGTTGTCACTTTGCGTGATAAAAGACAAATTAATTTGCAGATAGATGAGGCAAACACGACTTACAAGGGGGATAACGACTTTGGCGGTGTGTTTGCAATTAAAACAGATAAAATTCGCTCGATAATTTTTGATTAGAATATGAATATTTCTCAATTGGCTCCTTCTCTTGTTTTTTATGTTATCTTAATCTTTGTTATTACAGTTCATGAATGGGCTCATGCCTGGACTGCTCATAAATGCGGTGATGACACTGCAAGAATGCTTGGAAGAATGACCTGGAACCCAATCCCGCATATGTCGCTGATTGGCACAGTTGTGATTCCTTTGATTATGATTCTGGGACCTGTTTTTGGCTTCGGATTGCCTGTTGCCATTATTGGCTGGGGAAAACCTGTTCCGGTCAATCCGCGCAACTTTAGAAATTGCGTCCGTGATGATGTCCTGGTAAGTGTTGCGGGACCGATTTCCAATATTGTAATAACAATTGTCACGCTGCTGGTTATTCAGGTTGTTTCTTTGACAAATACAGAATTAGGGAAAGTTGCCATCGAACATATTCTTTTTCCTATGGCTTTTTTTTCGTTCATTCTTGCGTTTTTTAATTTGCTGCCGATTCCGCCGTTAGATGGTTCGCATTTGCTTCGGCCGCTTCTTGGCGCAAAAGGCAGGGAGATTTTTGATAAACTTGCAATTTACAGCATGATTATCCTTATTATTTTTATTAATACTCCCATTTTTGATCTTTTAATTGGTGTTGTTGCCGGATTGTTTCATTTACTCATAAAAATCTTTGCACCTGGGTTAACTTAACTGAAATGACTAACTATTCATTTAAAATTACTGAATTGCCTTCAGGCCTGAGAATTATCACATCTGAAATGCCACATATGGAATCAGTTGCAGTCGGCATCTGGGCAAAACTTGGCAACAGGTACGAGAGCCCGGAGTTTTTAGGGATATCTCACTTTCTCGAACATGTCAACTTCAAAGGCACAAAAAAAAGAAAAGCAAGGCAAATCTCGCAGGCAATCGAGAGCGTGGGAGGAAGCATAAACGGTTTCACGAGCGAAGAAGTAACTTGCTATTACGCTAAAGTCAGGTACCCTAAGTTCGAAACTGCTTTGGAAGTGCTTTTAGACCTTTACAAAAATTCTGTGTATAACCTTGAAGATATTGAAATTGAAAGAAAGGTTATTTTTGAAGAAATTAAAATGTATAATGATATGCCGCAGCAGCTTGTCTACGAGAATTTTAACACAATAAGCTGGCGCGGGCATCCCCTCGGCAGGCCTGTCCTCGGAACTTTTGAAACAGTGGGAAATATTAGAAGGAAAGATCTTCTATCTCATCGGAATACTTATTATGTTCCCCTAAACACTGTTATAAGCGTTGCAGGAAATATAAAGCACGAAACAGTTGTAAGAAAAGTTTCCGAGCTATCAAAAGGCTGGAGAAAAGGTGCAAAGACAGGTCCGTGTCTCCCATATAAAGAAGCGCAGCGCTCGCCGAGATTCTCCTTTAATACAAGGCAAATAGAACAGGCGCATCTTGTTCTTGGTTTTAAATCCTTTGGGAAAACTGACCCCGAGAGATTTCCGCTGAAAATCTTATCCACTGTTATTGGCGAAAACATGAGCTCAAGGCTTAATCACGAAATCAGAGAAAAAAGGGGACTGGCGTATTCTGTTCATTCCCACATAAGCCGGTATCGAGACACAGGGGCTTTTCAGATAGGCGTAAGCACTGATGCTGTTAATTTGAAAAAGGTAATTGAACTTATTTTAAAAACTTGCAATAATATTTCCTCCAAAGGTATTAAACCTGTCGAACTTAAACATGCCAAGGAATTTGTACGCGGCTGCACTGCCCTTGCTTTGGAAAGGACGTCTGATTATATGATTTGGCTTGGCGAAAATCTGCTTACAACCGGAAAGATCCAAAATGCCGGCGAATTGATTGAAAAATATAATAAAGTTTCCCTGGAAGATGTCCAGCGCGTTGCCAGAAAAGTATTTACTATGAAAAAACTCAATTGTGCAGTTGTGTCTCCTGAAGTCAATCAAAAAGAAATTAAAGATTTGGTTCGAAATTCAACCCTTTAACCAATGCCCATTGAAATTGAAAATTGAAAACGCTGTTTTTATTTTTATGCTTCAGCGCGGCGCTTTTGCGGCGCCGCTTTTAGAAAAATTATTAGCTTCCTCTCTTCAAAATTACAAACACTGTTTTATTCCAAATTCAGAAGAACTCTTATCACTGAAGAAACAAAACCTGAAATTGATTAAATCATCAAAGACATTAAACAAATTTCCATACATAGTTAATCAAAATCTATCGCTTCCAAAAATAAGGGAAAATGGAAAGAAGTTGATAGAAACATTCAAAGACTTTCCTGAGATGGATTTTTTTGTGGTTGGTGATTTTGCCGCGATGAAGTTTGCTTCCCGCCTTTCTTTATGGTTCTTTGAGAATAATTTGAAAAACAAGTTTATCGCTGTTCCGTGTTGTCCGTTTAATTCTGTTCCATTTACTGAGTTTTCCGCGGGCTTTGGTTCAGCATTAAAGTGGTGCGCGGATACAGCAACAGCTTTTTTAATGAAAAGCTGCAAGCCCCAGCCAGAAGGGCTTGTGGGCATAATGGAAATAAAAGACGATAAGACCGGATGGTTAACTTCAGGTTCAGCGGCTTTATGCGGTTTCCCGAAACAAACCTTAACAATTGTTCCGGGCTACCTTCCGAATACCAAATCTCTGCTGACCGAACTCAGGAGAATAATTAAAGTAAATAAAACCGCGCTTGTTGTTGTCGGTGATTCGTTAAAAATCTGCTCTGGAAAAGGGATAATTCACCATAAACAAAAAACAGGGCAAATTATTTGCGACATAGTTTCAAAAGCAGGGATTCCTGCCGTGAAATTCCAAATATCTCCTGGTATTTTATTTGACAATACTCATATTTCTAAACAGGATAATAAATTAAGTAAAGCTTTTGCGGTTGCGGCTGTGAAACTCGCCAGGAAAAGCAAAAGTAATATTATGGTTGTCAACAGGTTCGGTTCCGGCGTTCCGAGAAGACTTACTTTTGAGGCGGTTTCGTTGTATGATGCTGTAAACACGCCTAGAAGGCGTCCGGAGAAATTTCTTTCAAAAAAATTACGGTCGGCCGCAGCATTAAAGAAATACTTGGAACTCTTTGCCAATTAAGCGTGGCTCGAAATGGGCCGCTGATGCCAAAACCCAAATGTAGCCGCAGATTGCTATCTGCGCTATTTGCGAAAAACATATAATTCGCAATCTTTTTGATCTTAATCCGGGATTTGCAAACATTTGTTACGCTAAAATCGCAGCTGGCAAGCTGCGGCTACAGCAAATTCACGAATTTTCGGCGTTAGTCCCGAAAGGGATGTAATATTTGTAGAAACCAAATTATTCAAGAAGACTGTGCCATAGGTGCGGAATATGAATTTTTACCGTCGAAAATATATCGTACCTAACGGCACGAAATAATGTTTTTTAATTGTTTTCTACAAATATTTTGCTCCTCTGGAGCAAAATTGGATAAATGGAAATTTGTGGGGGGCTCTTTTATTTATCATTATAAAACATAATTTTGTTCAACCTTTTATGTAGCTGACCTCGCTGAGGTCGGCAGATACATTTGGCAATGTTTTGACAACAAAAATTAGTTAGATGGATTTTAGATTGATTGCGAGTGTGAAGTGACCGTCCTCACCGAGAACGGCTACAGAAGATTGCAAGGAATAAATTTAAGGGAAAGTCTTCTATTAAAGACGCCAAAGAGGCAGAAGGGGCGCCTCACACAGAAGTGGATTTGATACTCACAAACGGAAAATTTGTAGGATTTGATTACTTACTGGGGGAAGGAGACGAAGTTTCTGTCTATCCTGTTTTTGAAAGTTTAGACATTTCGCCAATAGTCCGGCTCAGGCCACAACCGCTTCGAAAAACAAAATTCATTCTTGACGTCCATCTTGGTAAGCTTTCCAAACTTCTGAGAATGCTCGGCTTTGACTCTGTTTACCAGAATAATCTCAGTGATCCTGAAATTGTTGATATCGCGTTGAAAGAAAAAAAGAATTATTTTAACGCGGGACAGGGGAATCCTCAAAATCAAAAGAGTTACCCATGGATATTGCGTCAGGTCAACCAATCCCAAAAAACAGGCAGAAGAAGTGTTGAAAATGTTCAAAATGCGATAAAATTTACTGGAAAGGCTCCCATTACGATAAAATGAAAGAATTTATTAAGAAATTATGATATCAAGGGATTTTGATATTATTAAAATTTATGGTATAATTAATAAAGGCTTGGCAAATACAGCTTAAGTTTTATTAATCTTCAATGAAAAGGAGGGAATTATGAAAACAATCCCTATTTTTATATCTTTAGTTTTATTGGCAGCAGCATCAGTGCCAGCTATTCCTCACCCCGAATTTCCTCTTGAACCCGACTCGCTTGAGAAAATTGAAATAGCGCAGAGCAAAGGTTTGCTTGATGAAGAAACCGCGCTGGTTTACAAAGTCAAAGCATATTCCCGAAAAGGTGAACTTCCAAAAGAGTTTCAAAGCGAAACGGCAATCACTTGCGGAACTCCTCTAATGGACGAGTTGGCGGGAAAGTGGGGAGCCTTATCTGAAAAAGTAAAAACAGAGATTAAAGATTTGCTTCCTGAAACAATTGTGTTCGAAACGGCGGGGGATATAAACGACGTTATAACAACGTTGACAAATCAATACAAGTTAGACAAGTCCATTCCTTCAAAGAAGAAGAAAAACAATTTTGTTTTGTACTATACGACAACGGGACCTAATGCCATCTCAGACATTAAATACGTAAAAAAAGCAGGAAAAAGTCTTGAAAAAGGCTATAAATGGATAAAAAAAATATACAATAAAACTGCCAAAAACGCTTCTCCCATGCCGGTTTTCTTTTACGAAAGAGAATACGGAGCGTGTACTTATATTGACGCGGCAGGAAATCCTCCAACGGCAGTCTCGTATATAACTATGGAACGCGACCTTGACCAGAAAGCAAGCCCCAGCTTTAAAAAATATGGAAAGTTGTTAACCCAGGCAGTGCCTGTTCATGAATATTTCCACGCAGTGCAAAATAATTTTGATTGTACACAAGGTAAATTCATGAAAGAGGCAAGTTCTTCCTGGTGCGAAGGAGTGATTTACAAAGGAAACAAATTATACATTACTTTTCGAGTGCCTTTGGTTTATAACAAAGCTAACTGGCCGTTTTGGTTTGGCTCGGGATATGCGGGCACTTTGTTTATGCGGTTCTGCCAGGAAAATTTTAAAACTATCAAAATGAACGCGGAGATGTGGGATAAATGCGATGATACTGCCGGCAATAACAGCATCGCTGCGATAAATTCAGTGCTTGGCGCTCATAACAGCGACTGGAAAGAAGCTTTAACAAAATATGGCGCAAATAACTATTTTAACAGGTATTGGGACTATAAGAAAAACAAAGCGATATGGCCGACTATGCCTAAAACAACTCACAACTCTTTTGGTGTAGAACCTAAAAGTATGGCTGCACTATACGAAACCGGAAACCAATACATTGAGCTTATTCCACCTGCCGATTTGGACTTAAAAAAAGGCGGCGAACTCCTTATTAAGTTTAAACCTACAGCCGGAAGCCCTGTTGCAACTCTTTTGATGGACAAAGGCAAAAGATTGTTTGACGCTTTTGATATTCCTACCGATAGTACTGATGGTAATGGTTATTATGAGTATCTTGCCGAGGGGTTTGGGAAAAAATATAAAACGGCAGTATTAATGGTTCGCCCAAGCACTGTTACAGGTACAGATGTTTCAGAGCATAAGTATGATTATGCCGTTGCGGTTCCTCAAATTAATATGGACTCTTTTACTTCCAGCCCTGAATCTATAGGTCCCGGCCAGAGTTCGAGAACAAGGCTTCAATTCGATGTAAAAGGTGTTTGGAATTCCATGGATTATCCTCTGAAATTTAAAGCGCACATTAGAGGCCCTGGAAAAGTAAGTGATGGAGTTTCTAACCTTATTAAGCTTGTTCGAAATGGAAATGACCAAACACATGATCTTTATTTTAACGCAGGTGTGGGAAGCGGATATGTTGCAGGAACATACAAACTTGGAATCCAGTTTGTATTTGGAACTTCAAAAAAAATGACTTCCGCGACAAAAATTATCTGGACAACAGTTGTTTTGGAAAAGCAGCAGAATGCACCTCCGGCGATGAAGGGTAACACTCCCTCCTCCTTAACCGTAAAATAGGTGGAAAAATTGATTGCTAAGCGGAAATTGCCTGTTTCTGCTTCACAAGGGAAAATTATGAACTTTTGTTGATCTTTTTGTCTGTTCTTTGCGTAATTCACAAATTGTTTTAAAGTTTTAGCGTTGGCGCTTTTGACAGGCCGGCGGCAAGTATAATTATACTTCTTCGCCTTATAGCCTTGTAATCAACTCAAATTTGACTTTCCCCGATGTAGAAAACGTGGCAGGTTAAGGGACGACTAATTAAGTCAGGAATTTTTAATTCGTTGATAAGCATAAAGTCTTTATTTCAAATGGCTTTATAAATAAAGAAACGGAATTATTCATTAATTTAAGTTTCTTTTTCTCTTCTTCAAGCATGTTTGTTTCGCAAACAGATTTTATTTGTTTGTCAAAAGTAAGTTTGACGTGTGTTCCGGATTTTTCTGCTTCGTAAATCCTTACAATTATATAATTGTTACCTTTTTCCGCCGGTTTTATGCTTTCTACAATAACATTTGGCGCATCAACTTTAACAAGGCTGTTTATTTCCCTAAAATTTGTTGATGAAAGAATGGCGGAAACAGGATTGTTCAATTCGTAAGCAGGCTTTATGACAGACTCAACCGAGAAACCGCAGGCGTGCGGGAGAATCGAATAAGTAAATAAATGCACGCCATTGTCGCCCGATTCGTCAGGGTGGGTTCCTGATTTCAGAAGGCTGAGCTGCATAGAACTGCTATTAAGGCTAATCCCGTATTTGCAGTCGTTCAAAATAGCGATTCCAAATCCTCCTTCAGAGATGTCCGTCCATTTATGAGCAGAGACTTCGAATCTTGCTGAATCCTGCGGCAGGTTCTGATGGGTTGGGCGTTCAAGATGTCCGTACTGAATTTCATGTCGGGCATTGTCAGCCAGAACATCAAAATCAAATCCGGCTTTTAAAAATGTATGCTTTTCCTTCCAGTCAACTTTGGTCTCAAAATCTATTTGCGGAGAAGAAGCATGGAAAATCATGTCCTGGATTAAAGTCGAGTTCAATCCTAATTTATATTTACTTCTGATTCTTAACTGAACCGGGCCGTTTGAAGCCACTTCTCGTTTCACAATCCTTTTTTCAATTTCCATTTTTTGCGCCTGGTCTTTGTCAATATCCCAATTGTCCCATAGTTTCGGAACATCTTCACCAATAAGAAAAGAATTTAGCGCGCCAGATTTTTTAACTATTTCCCGTTTTGAATTTTTGTCAAACAAAGAAGTAATTCGGCCATAATTATCGAATTTGATTTCAGCGTGAGGAGTAACAACTTTTAGTTTAGTAACCTTAAATGCTGATTCAGGTTTTGTTCTGGCTTTTTTTAACTTAATTGTTGTTGAACCAAGCGCGGGAATTTCTGTGCTCTGAATTGCCAATAGTTTTTTGTTTTGGATATCGGTAATTCTTTGTGACTGAATTTTCCTGTCTTCGGGTATTAGCCCAGACGGGATGTTTTCTAAAGTAATTTCGCTTTTTCTGTCCCAGCTTAAAGAATTAACAAGAAAGACAACATCCCCATTCACTTCCTTCACACCCCGGCGAGTCTTCGACAAAGGGGTACTTTTTGGTGAAGCGCCGGCAATTTTATTCAAAGCGTTCACAGATAATATTTTTGTCTCTTTTAAAGCTTTTTCATAATCCGCAACAGCTTCTTCGTTTACCCGCTTTATTGAGGAGCCGGGAAGTATATCGTGAAATTGGTTTATGAGAAGGACGTTCCATAACTCCCTGATTTTTTTTGCTGGATATTTTGCTCCTTTCAAATATGCCATGACATTCAGGAACTCTGCTTCGCGAAGTGCTGCTTCAAGCTTTCTGTTTCCTCTTTTAATTTTAGCCATCGAAGTAAGAGTCCCGCGATGAAGCTCAAGGTAAAGCTCGCCTGACCATTCCGGAAGTTCCTTCAATTCTTCTTTAATTCCGTTCATAAAGTCGCTGACGGTAGTCATCTTAGTTTTAGGGCATCCTTCCAGGTCGCTTGTCCGGCGCGCTACTTCGATCATTTCTGATTGAGGGCCGCCGCCCCCGTCACCAAAACCAAAAGCAAGAAGGCGCCTGTCCTGGATATCTTTGTGCTGAACATTGTTCCATTTATATATCAAAGTCTGCGGGTCAGGCCAGCAATGAATATCGTTCAGATGGGCAATTACAGAAGTTCCGTCAATCCCTTTCCATTTAAAAGTGTCGTAAGGGAACCTGTTGGTATCATTCCAGGAGAGTTTTGTTGTGCAGAAAAAATTCACGTTGCAGCCTTTCAAAATCTGCGGAAGAGCGGCGGAATACCCGAAAACATCCGGCAGCCATAAAGTATCTGCGGTATAAGAAAAATGTTTTTGAGTAAATCTTTGACCAAAAAGAAGCTGGCGGATAAATGATTCCCCGGAACTTAGGTTGCAGTCGGGTTCCACCCACATAGCTCCGTTCGGTTCCCAACGTCCTTCGGCAATTCTTTTTTTTATCTTTTTAAAAATAGAAGGGTATTCCCGGCGAATCATTTCGGTGTGGCACGGAGCTGATTGTATAAATTTGAATTCAGGATATTGTTCCATAAGGTTCAATATCGAAGAAAAGGTACGCGCGGATTTTCGCCAGGTTTCAGCTAAAGGCCAAAGCCAGGCTGTATCAATATGTGAGTGCCCGATTATTCCTATTTCAGGAGTAGTATTGCTGTTTTTCACCTCAAGAAGCGGTTTCATTATCTTTCTGGCGTCTTTCAGTTTAGGCTGCCAGACTTCTTCAGGCTTTTCTAAAGGCATTGCGTCAATTACCGCGAAAACCTGTGCTAGTCCGCGAAGAATTTTTCCGCGCCTGAGACTATTTTCGTCAAGGCAGTTTGCAAGCTGCCTTAAAACCATCAGGTCGAAAACAAAAGCTGATACATCCTCGCGTTCGATGCAAACAAAAACTCCGTCAAAAGTTTTACTATTTTTTTTCGGGGGTTCCCATTCATCGTCAGGTCCCCACATAATATCTTCAGTGCCAATACTTCCGGCGTATGCTTCGAGACTTATATGATACTTTTTGTTTCTTTTGCCGCCGTGGGACATTAAAACAAAATGATGATGTTTGTCAAAAACTCCGCGGTATTCACCGTTAACAATAAACAGAGTTTCCGTGCTAGTTTTCGCGCACACAAAAACTTTTTTATTAACGCATTCGGCTGGAAGTTTAAGGTCGCCGCAAAACCAGGCAGTAACCCAGGCGCCACCCCATTTCATTCCGCGCGGCGCAGCTTTCCATTTTAATTTGGGATTTTTGCCGGGCTCTTTCCGGAAATGCTTAAGAGTTTCACACATTTCCATTTGAACTTCTGCTACGGTGTTAAATCTGAGATTAAAATACCTTTTTTCTATAGCGCCTAGTTTTTTTAGCAGTTTTTTATCAGTAATCATGATAACATTGTTTTTATTAATAAAAAGTGAGAGCGAAATTTAGATTTGACTGTAATTATACATTTAAATATTAATATTTTCAAGAACAATTTTAAATTAAAAAATAAATATAATTATTCGGCAATTCTTATAAATGTTTCTTTGATATTATTAAATTTTTATGATATAATAATTAAATGGCTTGGCTAATTCACTTTTTTTGGAACTTCCAATTATAGGTTCATAAAATTGTAATATATGAAACTTAAACGCGAATTAGGTTTATTGGAAGTCTTTTGCATTGCTTCCGGTACGATGATAAGTTCAGGGCTGTTCGTTCTGCCGGCTCTTGCTTACGCGCAGGCAGGGCCGGCAATTGTTGCTTCTTATTTTTTCGCGTCTTTGTTTGCCATGACAGGCATGTTCAGTCAGGCTGAACTTGTCTCCGCAATGCCGAAAGCCGGCGGAACATATTTTTATGTCAGCAGAAGTATGGGGCCGGGTGTCGGAATAATAAACGGAATTATCACTTGGTTTTCCCTTTCGTTAAAAAGCGCTTTTGCTCTTGTTGGAATGGCTGCTTTTATTAAAATTGTTTGCCCGAATGTTGATGTTCACTTGATAGCGGTTGCATTATGTCTCCTCTTTGTGATTATAAATATCATAGGTGCTAAGGAAACAGGCCGGATGCAGATTTTTCTTGTAGCAGGGCTTTTCGGAGTTCTTGCTTTCTACGTTATAAAAGGTATTCCGGCTATCAATATTCAGAACTTTGAACCTTTCGCTCCTGCCGGATTTACTTCTGTAATTGCCGGCGCCGGTTTTGTTTTTGTTTCTTACGGCGGTCTTTTAAAAATAGCAAGCATAGCAGAAGAAGTTAAAGCTCCAGGCAAGATTGTTCCATTTGCAATGGTTTTGGCTTTGGTTGTAGTCAGTATTCTATATATCCTTGTAGTTTTTGTAACTTCCGGAACAGGCATTCTCCAGTTTGGCACAGAAAATCCTACCCTTACACCAATATCCGACGGCGCTGGTGTTTTCCTTGGCAACAAAGGAAGAATTGCCTTAAGCATTGCAGCGATTTTAGCATTCGTTTCTACAGCTAATGCCGGCATCATGGCTGCATCAAGATATTTGTACGCATCCGGAAAAGATGAAATCCTGCCCAAACCTTTTGCTATTGTTAACAAAAGATTCGGCACCCCTCATGTGGCTATATTAGTTACAGGTTTCTTTATGGTTTCCGCCCTTTTTCTTGACTTAAGCGCTCTTGTTAAAGCTGCTTCATCCGTCCTGATTGTTACTTTTATTTTTTCCTGCCTGTGCGTGATAATTTTAAGGGAAAGCAGACTCCAAAACTATCAACCGAAATTTAAGTCTCCGTTATATCCATGGACTCAAATCGCCGGAGTTGTCGGCTGCGGAGCTTTGCTGGTTTTCCTTGGTGTTAAGGCGCTGCTTACGAGTGTCGCTTTTGTTGCCGCGGGATTTTTTATTTATTGGTTTTACGGAAGGATAAGAACCAACAGAGAATTTGCCCTTCTGCATCTCATTGAAAGAATTACCGCTAAAGAACTTACTACTCGTTCTATGGAAAATGAATTGCGTGAAATAGTTCGGGAACGCGATGAAATTGTAAAAGATAAATTCGATGAACTTGTAGAAAAAGCCTGCGTGGTTGATTTTAATGGAAAATTGAACCGTGATGAGTTCTTTAAAAAGGCTGCTGCTTCCCTCAACGGACCTCTTAATCTTTCTGAATCAGCTATCTTAAAAAAAATGACCGAAAGAGAAAATCAAAGTACGACAGCTTTGACTCCTTTTCTTGCTATTCCTCACATTATTGTTGATGGTGAACATTCTTTTTCGTTGTTAATTGCGCGCTGCAAAAACGGCATCAATTTTTCAGAAGAGCACCCGGATGTTAAAGCGGTTTTCGTGCTGGCGGGTACATTAGACGAACGGCCTTTTCATCTTAGAGCGCTTGCAGCGGTAGCCGGTATAGTTCAGGACCCTCATTTTGAAGAAAAGTGGATGAAAGCAAAAGACGAACATGCTCTTCGTGATATTCTTCTGCTTGGCCAAAGAAAAAGATTTGTGTGATTTTGTTAGCCACGAATTTCACTGATTTTCACGATTTTTTTTTGAGCAGATGTAAAGCAGGACGTCCCGGACTGCTTAGTATGCGGAACTAAATAGTCGACCCTTAAAAACTGCTTTTTTGTGGTATTCATGGGACATTGGCTTATGCAAAGTGTGAAAAATATTGCAAGGTTTTAGGAGTTCTTCGCGAAAACCTTGCAAAAAAATGTAAAACAGGACGCATGACTGGCGGATGCCGGTTCCCGGGCTGTTAAAAATGTAACCGAAATCTTTCGGTTTCGGAAATCCTTTAACAAAGCAGCAAAGCCAATTTTGGCCGATTGTGGCGAGTCCCCCTTTGAAGGGGGACTAAGGGGGATGTTAATTGCTCGGCGTATTACACCTTATCGCCTTGCAATTGCCTCAAAATTGACTTTTTAAGGGACGATTAAATAAAGCCAGGTTTTTGCGAGAAAGTTTTTGTAAAAATAAACAGTCCTGGAACCGGCATCCGCCAGTCATGCGTCCTGTTTTACTTGGCTTTCGCCAGCTTTTGGATAAATTGAAAGAAATCGAAAAACAATTTTCAATTTGCAATATCACCTTGTCTTGTTCGCAGTTCCCCAATAGCAATTTTTGTAGTGAATTCCATTATCTTTTTGAAATATTCGCTTCCGGCAACGAGTATAAGATTGTTATGTCCCGCGTCTTTTACCCAATAAGAAACTTTCGGTTCGTTTGCGGCTTCAAAAAGTTTTTTCCCGTGCCATGGAGCAATTACCATATCTTTTATTCCATGAATAATAAGAATCGGACAATTGATTTTTTTGATTTTATCAATGTTTTTGAATTTGTCAAAAGGAAGGATAGGAATGCGTGTGAGAACACGAAAGGCCGTGACAAATGAGCTTTCAAGTATCAGCCCGGCCACATTGTTTTTGGCTGCAAGTGGAACAACAACTCCACCGCCGAGAGATTGGCCATGGAGGATAATTTTTTTCGGGGGCACTCCAAGATTATTTGTAAGATAAGCAAAAGCAGTTTCAGAATCTGCGTAAGTTTTCTTTTCCGATGGTTTGCCCGTACTTAATCCGTATCCGCGATAGTCAAAACAAAAGACTCCGAATCCCAGTTCATTTAGCATTTCAAAAAAAGGGATTCTATTTCCGATATCTTCAGCGTTCCCGTGACAGAAAAAAATAGTAAAATTATTAGATGTTGCGGGAAGATAAATAGCAGAAATTGTATTGCTGTCAGTTCCAAGAAAAGTCAAAATCCTTTTGTCTGAAGCATCATAACTAGGTGGAGGCGGCTGAAAAATTAAACGGTCTGAAAAACACATGCCAATTACTGCAAAAAAACAATAAAGAAAAATTATTGAACGGATAAGCCGTTTCAGAGTAAAATCGCCAACAAGAGCTTTTCTTATTTTAGCCACGAAGATAATGAGTCGAAAGTCTTAAGGTCGAAGGTCAAAAGTCAAAGTCAAAATTTTGGCACACTATTTTACACCAAAAATTTCAAATAACATATTAAAACTCAAATATCAAATTGAGTTCCTCGACCGTATCTTTTGAAACTTCAAAAATGTATGTTTCGCCTTTAACCATTGCGTAACGGTTTGTAGCGGGAGTTGTTCCCCCAAGTATAAGGCTTGTAGTTTTGTCGTTCTCGGTTACAAACGAGTAAGTTTGGCAAGGGGAATCGAATCCGAAGGTTTTCAATTTTGCTTCGGAAATTTTTACACTATCTGCCACACATTTTTCAGCCATTACCGGAAGCAAGTCATCAAGGTCAGACCCTATATCATACTTTGTGTCACGAACTAAATTGGAAACGGCATAAACCCAATGGTTGGTGCTCCAGTAAAACCTTTGCAGAATATCTCCTTCTTTTAGAGAAACTTCTTTAATTTTCTTGTAAGGAATGTCGACTATATCGTCAGTTATAAAAGCAATATCGTCAGTTTGTATGAATTTTTTTAGTTTTTCTTCAGAAATCCCGACAAATACTCCTTTAGAACGCTCGCAGTAAACCAACCCGTTTTTCGGACGGCTTAATTTTACTGTTTTTGGTTCGTCCAATCCTTCATATTTAAAAGTTAAGGCTACCCAAACATTTGACAAAGCTTTTTGGGCAACGGCAGAATCCGGGAAATTTGAAATTGTGACTTCCTGCCAGGACTCGACATAATCTTCAACTTTGAATTCGTCCTGCAGGGGAGTTTTAAGGCCGGGAATATACCATTCTTTATCCTTAAAATCAAATTCCATAATTTGACCGTTAACATCTTGAGTAAGATGAACAGTTTCCTCAAACATATTTTTAATTATTAATAGTTTAGAGCGGTAATCGGCAGGTTTTCCGAGAAAAATATTAACATCATTTTCGCTTAAAGTGAAATACTGTTGATACTCAGCTCTGCGCGCGTAAAACTGTTTAGCCATTGCTCCATTTTCTTGTGGCGCCATGTTTCCGACTTTTAAGCGCTGCGAAACAGGCCCCTGGATAACTCCAAGTGTTAAGCGTGTTTTACCGAAATTAGTCGGCGTTTCAACAAATTCATCGACACGCATACCAACAATTTTATCAATCATCTCACTAATTTTGTCTTCATCGGCAAAATCATTTACCGGGAGCGAAACTTTCCAAAGCATGTCCATTCCTCTTTGGAGCTCTATGGAAGATTCCGGTGTGTCAAGCGTGAGAGAAGTAATGGAATATTTTTTAGCGCTGAAAACGTCCCGCCGCCTGAAATCTTCCAAAGTGTTGTCAAACTCTACTTTTAAAGAATCCTTGAAATGCGCGGGAACAATATAAATAGCGTCCCTTCCTTCTATTTCAACATAGTGGTTCCATCTGATAGGATCTTCTCCGCCAATCCTGAAAGTAACAGCTGTAGATGGTGTCTCAAACATGGCGATAACAGGCGGATTTGTCAGCCCAGCGCCTATCCTGTCAAACATTTCAAACTCTTTTCCAACAAGAATCTGGCTTTGGTCTATTTTCTTGATTCCATCAAGCATATACCTTATTTTAGGTCCGTCAGCAGGAAAGTTTACAGGTTTTACTAAATTCCAGCCGGTAATATCACGCGTCAATTCCACTTCCTGAACTTTATCAACTTTTCCGGTCTTGGTAACCATAAGCTGAACCCTGGTAATTTGTTCAGGTTTGAACTGTTTGAAAATCCTCTTTTCTATTCTTTTAAGCTCTTCGGTAGATAGCTTTTTGCTGTCAACTTTTATAAGATAGACAGCTACTGCTATTGCGATAATTATAAGTATAACTGTTGTTTTAAATTTCATTAGAATAAATTTATTTAAAGTCTAAAGGTCTAATTTCACCCGGCATTCGCTGGGCGTTAGCGCGAATCCAAAATCACAAATCCAAAATCAAAAATTGCTTCATTGTCTGCGGCGGAAGTAAACTATCACTCCGGCAACAACTGACAACAGCGGGACAACAACAATAACAACTACTGTAACAATTCTTAACTGCAAAGGAGAAAGATCAAGCCTTCTAATTTCCTGGATAGTTTTTGGCCCTATAGAAATTAAAGTTTCTCTTTTAATAAGCCAGTTGATAGAATTCATAAAAAGATCCCTGTTTGCTCCCTGAGAAAATTCTAAGTTTGCTATAAAATCAGAATCGCCGAAAACAACTATCCTCATTCCGCTTTTTTTGTTGTCTACGGCTACTGCAACACAAATAGGCCCATATTCGTCTTCCTCATCGTTAAACTTGGGTGGGTAAGTGTCTTTGTCAGTTTCACTCCATCCTCTTCTCGTTGTAATAGCCAGTTCACGCGCCTGGTTTACATCATTTTCAGGGTCAATAACATTTACAGACCGGGCGATAACAAAAAGTGTGTAAATTCCGTTAAGCTTTCTGACAATTGGATGGTCATGATAAAGGCCTACAATAAGCTGTAGGGGACTGGCGCCTGGTATTTGCCCTCCGGGGTCTACAACAAGGTCATCTCCAAGCCTTACATTATGTTCTTCAAGCAAAGGCTCAAGCCCGGTCTTTACCTGCGGGTCAAGCATGAAAAGAGCTCTGCCGCCTTTTGAAAGATACTGCCTTACCAGGTTGACTTCATGAGGCATAAATTCCCTTGTCGGCCCAGCCACAACGAGAACATCGTTGCTTTCAGTTGGTATTTCTTTAAGGCTGACAAGTTCTATAGGTTCAGCGATGACATTGTCACGGAGAAGATATCTTTTAGCTTCTGAAGCGCCAACATCATTAAACCCAAAAATACTTTTCTCGCCATGTTTGACTGTAAACTTAGCATAATATTTTCGCGGGTTCATAAGCTCTATAATTGCAGAAGTAAAAGCCTGCTCGGCTTTGAAAAGTTTCAGCTCTTTAATTTGCCCGCCGGTATAGTTGTTGTGCTTGAAGTTAAAATCAGCCATATCCATTTCTGTAAGAACCTTCTTTTCGTCGCCGTATTTTATGCCCACACTGTCCGGCTCATCGATGGACATATCTTTCACAATTTTTCTTACTTTAGCGATATCCCGTTCTTTATCAAGCATATTTAATTTGACTTTAGGATTTACAGCTTGATAAGCTTTGATAAGTCTTTCCAGTTTTGTATAAAGCTCGGATTCCTGAGGATTGCTGAAAACGTAGAAATTAACATCTTTGTCAAGAGTTTTCAAAACGTTTTTCGTTTTATCTGAAATCTTGTATAAGTCGCTTGTCTGGACAAAATCGTATCTTTTAGGATACTTATAAGTAATATAATTAGCCATAATGACTAAAGCAAATACAACTATTATTCCAATAATTACATTTGTACCGTAAGTAATTCTTCTTTTAAGTATAGACATTTTTAAATTGAAAATTGAAAATTATAAATTGAAAAATCATCTCCATTTTCTTGATTCCACGCTTTTAATTGTGCAGAATAATAAAAATATTGAAAGCGAAAGAAAATAAACAACTCCCCGGGAAGATATTACACCCATTCTGAAATCATTGAACTGTTCAAGAATGCTCGCATACCGGTAAAGATCTCTCCAGAAAGGTGTAACAATATTCTGCATGAAACTTAAAGAAAAAAGCATTAGAATAACAACGAATGAGACTATGAACGAAACGAATTGGCTCCGCGTGAAAGATGAAATAAGCAGCCCGACGGATGTAAGAAGTCCGCACAGCAAAAAGGTGCCTACATATCCCGCGAAAACAACTCCGTAATCCACAGTTGCGAATTGTCCGAGAACAATTACATAAATAATTGTAGGAACCCAAATTAAAAGTAAAAAAGAAAGAGAAGCAAAATATTTGGATAAAGTTACCTGGATGTCTGTAACCGGAGCTGTTGTAAGAACTTCGATAGTTCCTGACCTGCGTTCCTCGGCGAATAATCTCATAGTAAGCGCGGCGGAAATTCCGGCGAGGACTATCCAGTAAAAAAACGTGCCGCCAAACATAATGCTGAAAACACCTTCTTCCAGCTTAAAGTTTTCCGGCAGGTTGAGTACTCGAACAAGCAGCCAGAAAACCCAACCAAGCACTGCAAGAAAAACGCACATTACTATGTAGCCGGTCGGCGTAAGATATAAAGAGCTCAATTCCCGTTTGTATAAAGTTAAAAAGTTGCGCATATTTTAGTTTTATTTTAGATTTTAGTGTTCTGTGTTCAGATTACTGACACCTGAAACCCGAAACCCGACACCTTATATATTCATCTCGCCGTTTTAGAAACAAAAATTTCTTCGAGTGAAGGGCTTTTAACATCTAATGTTCTGAGAGCCCAATTATTGTCGCGGGATATATTATATATTGATTCGCGTAAATCTAAGGCATCGTTATTTGATTGAAATTTTGCTTTTGCCCAATTTTCAGCTTCGGATATTTCTATATTAATTACTTCCGGAAGTTTTTGTAAAGCTTCTTTAAGCTCTGAAGCAGGAACATTAACTTCGCAAACATAACTTTTTTCGCCGCTGCCGATAAAACTGCTCATTGAATCGTCGAAAACAATTTTCCCTTCGTTCATAATAATTGCCCTTTCGCAAACAGTTTCCACTTCAGACAAAATATGAGTAGAAAGAATAACAGTTCTGTCTTTGCCGATTTGATAAATCAAGTCACGGACTTTAATTACCTGATTAGGGTCAAGTCCAATAGTGGGCTCGTCCAGAACCAAAAGTGCAGGGTCGCTTATTAAAGCGTCTGCCAGTCCAATACGCTGGCGGTTGCCCTTTGAAAGCTGTTCGATTATTCTGCTGTCCTGGTGGCTTAACTGGCAAGAATCTATAACTTTTTTTAATCTTTCTTTTAATTTGTTTCCGCGTAATCCTTTAAGTTTTCCTCTATAATAAAGATATTCATTTACTCTCATTTCCGGGTAAAGCGGGACATTTTCAGGCATGTAGCCGATATGCTTACGAACCTCTAAAGATTGAGAGAAAACGTTGTACCCCGCGACTTCCACATTCCCGGAGTTTGCCGGCATGAAACAGGTAAGTATTTTCATTGTGGTGCTTTTGCCGGCTCCGTTAGGACCGAGAAGGCCAACTATTTCTCCTTTTGCCACAGAGAAGGAAATATTATCGACAGCTGTTAGAGAACCGTATTTTTTTACTAAATTTTCTACTTTAATCATAAATAAAAGTTAAAAGGTTTTATATTAATTGTAATTAGGCGTTACTTTAAAAGGGGTAACTCCATGGAATTACGAATTTTACTGTAGCCGCAGTTTGCTATCTGCGTATCCTGCGTAACAATTATTTGCAATTCCCACATTTTACACAAATGAGTTACGAATTATATGTTTTTCGCAAAAAGTAAATTAATTAGTCGACCCTTAAAAAGTCAATTTTGAGGCAATTGCAAGGCGATAAGGCTGTATAATACGCCGAGCAATTAACATCCCCCTTAATCCCCCTTCAAAGGGGGACTCGCCGCAATCGGCCAAAATTGGACTTGCTGCTTTGTTAAAGGATTTCCGAAATCAAAGATTTCGGTTACATTTTTAACAGCCCGAGCCGTCTTGTTTTACATTTTTTTGCAAGGTTTTCGCGAAGAGCTCCTAAAACCTTGCAATATTTTTCACACTTTTCATAAGCCAATGTCCCATGAATACTACAAAAAAGCAGTTTTTAAGGGTCGGCTAATTAATTTTTATTCGACAATTTATTTTATTAAAAATATATTTTACAAAAAAATTGTTTTTGAGTCAAATAAAAAAGCCCCGCTTTTTGAGCGGGGCTTTCCTAAATTAATCTTTAGTTAAAAACTAATTAACAGATCTCCGGTGATTTCTACCATATCTGTATTCATAACTTAGTCCTCCTCGCGCGTATGCCGTTGATTCAATTCTATCAGCAGCCTCCTCTCCGCGTCTAAAAGAACAGACAATAATATCGACCTGACTAATTGTTTCAGAATAGATAATAAAAAATGTCAGTTATTAATCTTGTTCTTTCTATTCAGCGTAACCGCTTACGAATTAAACTTGACTCGCGTGTGGATAACTTGACAGACCTGTCAGTAAACCTGAACGGATCTATCTATTTCACTCTATCCTTTAACACCACTTCGGTAGCTTGGGCAAATTTTAAACTGTCACATCACCTCCTTAACTGCCGGGTTAAAACTACCTGCGGTGCAGTTGTCTTTCGTGCAATAATAATCCAGCACAAAAACGCACGTTTATATAATATCAAATAACATTTAAAAAGTCAAATTTTTTTGTTTTTTATGAAAAAAAAACAAAAAAATTATTGTTTTTCTATCCTAAGGCATTGAAAATACGCTATTTCGACAATTTTTCTAAATTTTCTTCCCTGAAGCCTAAAAACTGGCATTCCGGTGTTAAATTAACTCCAAACTTTTCCCTGGCAAATGCTTTCATTTTAACCGCCAGATTGAAAATATCCGCTGATTTCGCCTGCTTATTATTTTCAATCATGTTTGCGTGTTTTGAGGAAACTTCAGCGCCTCCAACCGACAACTTTCCTTTCAAATTGTCAAGAAAGTAAGCTGCATGAATAATTTTCTCACCATTTTTGTTTTCCGGCGCTTCGTCGGGCTCTAAATTCCTGAAAAAACTTCCGCATGTATTTTCGGAAGGATACTTTTCTTTTCTGTACTTAATTATTTCATTTCTTCTTTCAACAGCTTTTCTTAGGCCACCTTCATCGCTTTCAATAACTTTAAAGTCAGCATTCAGAAGATAAAACTCTTTTTGCTGGAGCTTTGATTTGTCGTACCCGAATTCAAACCAGCTGTTATCCACATCAATTATCTCAGCAGTTTTTCTTTTTAAAACTTTTGCTTTAAATAAAAAATCAGAAAGCAGCAAATCGAAAAAATGAATGTTAATATAAGCAGCGCCGCCGACAGTTCCCGGGATGCCGCTGAGTTCTTCCAGCCCTGTTAATTTGCTGCCTAAAGAAAATTCAATAAGTTTATCGAAAGAAACTCCTGCATCAGCCCGGACAAATTCTCTGCCAATTAATTCTATTTTATTAAATTCCGGTTTAATAACCAGGCCGTCAAATCCTTCATCGCTAATTAAAATATTAGCGCCTTCGCCGAGGACAAAAATGTCAAGGTTGTTTTGATTAGCGAATTCGACGGCTTCTCTGAATTCGGAGTGAGATTCCGGAGCGCAAAAAAGCTTCGCGTCCCCACCTGTTCCAAACCAGTTAAATTCGCTCAAAGAGATGTTCTTCTTGAAATTCATGCGTTAATTATAATAGAAATTAAGGTCAATTACAATAACTTGACAATTTTTGATTACTTTGACATAATTTATAGATTGTAAATTGAAATCAGACGTTGGACGTTGGATGTTTGTCCTTTATAAGGATTAATGTCAAACGTCAAGCGTCAAACGTCAAACGCAAGGATAATATGAAACCAAAATCTATAAAAGTAGGAATCCTGGGATGCGGAACGGTAGGCGCCGGAGTTGTTCGATGCCTGCTGGAAAATAACAGCCATATTGAAAGGCATATCGGCGCCCGGATAGAAATTAAGAAAATCTCTGATTTGTACCCGAAAATAAAACGAGACGTAAAAATTCCTTCCGGCTTAATGACGAAAAATTCTGATTCAGTGATTAACGACCCTGAAATAGATATAATTATCGAGCTTATCGGCGGAACTACTATTTCTAAAAAGTTAATTATTGACGCGATGAACAATGGAAAGCATGTTGTAACCGCCAACAAAGCTTTGCTTGCTGTTGCCGGGAAAGAGCTTCATAAAATCGCGCGGAAGAATAATGTAGGTTTGTTTTATGAAGCAAGCGTTGCCGGAGGAATTCCTATTATAAAAGCTCTTCGGGAAGGGTTTACAGCGAATAAAATAAATTCTCTTTTCGGAATTGTCAACGGAACTTGCAACTATATTTTTTGCAGAATGTTTGAAAGCAATTTGAGTTTTGACAGGGCATTAGAAGAAGCCATGGAAAAAGGTTACGCGGAAGCAGACCCTACACTTGATATTGAAGGAATAGACTCCAAACATAAAATCGGAATAGCGGCATCGCTGGCTTTCGGGCAATGGATTCCGCAAAAATCTATTTATGTTGAGGGAATAACAAAAATTACGGATGTTGATGTTAAAAGCGCGATGGAAATGGGATACAAAATTAAGCTGTTAGCAATCGCAAAATTTGAAGACGAAAAAATTGAAGTGCGTGTTCATCCGACTCTAATCCCGGAAAGCTCGCTTTTATCAAGTGTCAACGGCGTTTTTAATGCGGTGGAAGTTGACGGTTTTCCGATTGGCAAAACGATGTTTTACGGGCAGGGCGCGGGAATGCACGCTACTGCAAGCGCTGTAGTGGCAGATATAGTTGACATTGCAAGAAATATTTTGCATGATTCTCCCCAGCGTCTTCAAACTTTTTCTTTTGGGAAAAAAGCTATTCCGGTGAAAAAAATCGCTGACATCGAAACAAGATATTTCATAAGGTGTACCGTGCTTGACCGACCGTCGGTTATCGCGCATATTTCCGCTGAACTCGGAAAGAGGAACATTAGTATTTCTTCAGTGATTCAGCATGAGGAAAAAACCGAAGAGGATTTCTCAATAATCATCTTTATGACTCATACTTCAAGGGAAAGAGATGTTCAATCGGCAATTAAAGCGATTACAAAGCTTCCTGAAGTGAAAGAAAAACCCGCGGTAATTCGTGTCGAAGCTTAACTGTAGAATGGATTGAAAAAATTGAAAAGATTAAATCGTTAAATTCATTACAATCATTAAATAATTATGCGCTGGAGTAAATCATTTATAAGAACTTTAAAAGAAACGCCGAGAGATGCTGAAGTTATAAGCCATATTCTTATGATCCGTGCCGGGCTTATGAGGAAAGTCGGCTCCGGTATTTACGAGTATCTTCCTACAGGCTGGAAAACTATTAGAAAAGTTTCTCAAATTGTCAGAGAAGAAATGGATAAAGCGGGAGCGCAGGAAATGTTTATGCCTGTTCTTGCGCCGGCCGAGATATGGGAGGAAAGCGGAAGGCTCGCGGATATGGGAAAAGAACTCATGAGATTGAATGACAGGCACGGACATGAGTTTGTTCTTGGGCCAACTCACGAAGAAATTGTTACGGATCTTGTCAGGCGCGATGTTAAATCTTACAAAGAGCTTCCGCTGTGCCTGTATCAAATTCAGACAAAGTTTCGAGATGAAGTCCGGCCAAGGTTCGGTGTTATGCGCGGCCGCGAGTTTCTTATGAAAGACGGTTACTCATTTCATGCTTCGCAGGAAGACTTGGGAAAATATTATGAAGTGATGCGCGAAACTTATAAAAAAATATTTAAACGTTGCGGACTTGACACTCGCGTCGTTATCGGACATTCCGGAGCTATGGGCGGCAAAGTCGCGCACGAGCTGATGGTGCTCGCTGAATCTGGGGAGTCGCTTATCCTGACATGTGCGGATGAAAAATGCGGTTACACGGCAACCGACGAAACTGCCACGGGAACAATCCTCCCCCCTGAAAATAAAGAGCAGGAAGCAGAAATGGAAAAAGTTCATACCCCCGGAAAAGAATCCATTGAAGATGTTACCGCTTTTCTGAAAAAACCTTTAACCCAAGCCGTCAAAGCTCTGCTTTACAATTGCGATGGTAAACTTGCGGTTGCTTTTATCAGGGGCGATAGGGAGCTTAACCCCTGGAAACTTATGGCATTGACAGAGTCAAAAGATATCGACATAGCTTTGCAGGAATTTCTTGAAACCAAAAAGGAAGCCGGAGTTGTTACGGGCTATTGCGGTCCTTTAAATATCAAACCAGATTTCCTTTTCTTTGATAACACGGTTAAAGATATTGTTAACGGGATAATCGGCGCGAACAAAAAAGATTATCATATAATTAACTTTAATGTATCGCGGGATTTCCCGGACGCAGTTTTTCATGACCTCGTTGTCTCGGCAGAAGGCGACCTTTGTCCGGAATGCGGAAAACCGATGAGGACTTTCCGCGGCATCGAAGTCGGTAACATCTTTCAGCTTGGAACAAAATATTCCGATTCCCTCAACGCGAAGTTTCTTGATGCCGATAACCAGGAAAAATCTTATGTCATGGGATGTTACGGACTTGGCGTGACAAGAACTGTTGCCGCCGCCATCGAACAGCATCATGATAATTGGGGAATAATCTGGCCGAAAGCACTCGCGCCTTTCGATATTCTTATTCAGCCTCTTGCTGTTGACAACCCTGAAGTAATGGAAGTTGCGGAAAATTTGGAAAAAGAGCTGCTTGAAAAAGGCTATGATGTTTTGTTTGACGACCGTGACGCGAAACCGGGATTCAAATTTAAAGACGCTGATTTAATTGGCGTGCCTTTGCGTGTAACAATTAGCCCGCGTTCTCTGCCTGAAGGGAAAATAGAGATCAAGCGGCGTTGCGACGAAAAAGCGGAACTCATTTCAAAAGACGGAGCTTTGGAAAAGATTATCGAAACTTACAACTCATGCCCGTGATTTTCTATTAGCCACAGATGAATCACGGATTGAAAAGTAAAGCATGACTTCCAGGACTGCTTATTATTCGTGAGTTTATAAGCATTAAATATGAGAATACGTTTAATTACCGAAAAACAGTCCGGGACGTCCTGTTTTACTTCAATCAACTTTTTTTGTCGCATGCAATCAGCCAAAAATGTCGATTGAGATTCCCCCCTCTTGTAAAGGGGGTGATGGGGATTTCTAATCCAGCATATACATTGCCAGTCCGGAAAGAACTTTAGGATAGAAATCGGTGGATTTTTGGGGCATTACCTCGCCGTTTCTCGCCACATTACATACCTGGGTGGGCTTTGTAGCTTTCAAATAGAAAGCGCAGTTGCCATCGCCGGATTTTACTTTGTCTAATGCCACCTGCGGTGAGCGGTGATAAGAAACCGCGGCTTCTTCAGCAACTTTTTCGGGAGTTATTCCCAGCGTGTCTTCAATAATTAAAGAGTGCAATACGGCGACATCAAGGTTTTGCCAATCATCAGATTTTTCCGGTGCCAGTTCTGCCATCGTTGCTTCATCTTTTAAAGTCGCTGACCAAAAATCTTCACCGTCAAAACATCCGACGCAAATTTCGTTGTCGTTCGCTTTTGTTGCTGTAATAACTTGTTCGAGACTTGCAAGGGGCTCAATAACAAAAGAATCAGCAAGTGATTCTCGGAGCTTTGCAGGAGAATAATCTTCGATGTTTCTTACAACACGGTGTGTCGGCAAGACAACAAGAGGAGAATTGATATTTATCAACATTACCTGAGTATATTGCGCGGATTCGTTGTCCGGGTTTTCTTTCGCGTAAGCTAAAGATGTTTCGTAGCGGTGATGTCCGTCGGCGATAAAAACTTCTTTGTCGGAAAGAGCGTCTTTGAGAGCTTTGACTTTTTCCGGATCGGTCAATTGCCACATTTCATTTTGAACATCAAAATCGTCTTTGGCGGTAACTTGTGGGGCAACTTCCATGCAATCATCAATTATTTTCTGGACAGTTCCGTCATCTTCGTATAACATGAAAATCAATCCGTAATGAACTTTGCCTTCGCGCAGAAGCGACAGTCTGTCAGCTTTCGGCCCTCTAAGAGTTTTTTCGTGGGGGAATACTATCCGTTTAGAATAATCTTCAACTTTGCACAGTCCGATGAACCCGCTTCTGACATGGGTTTGACCGTCAACTTCAAAAGTTTGCCTGTAGGGGTAAAATCCGGAATCATTATCCTGAACAAGAATGCCGCTGTGTAACCACTCGCGAAAAAGTTCACCCGATTTTGCGTATTTATTTTCGCAATCGTCAGGTTTAAGAACATAAACTAAATTGTTAGGTGAGCGGCTTTGATACTCTTTTTTCAGTTCCCAAGAAATCTTGTCATAAGGCTGCGTGAGACAATCCGCTAGGTTAATGTTCTTGTTGTAACGAACAGCTTTAAAAGGTTTGATTATTGCCATAATTTAAATTATTTAATGATTGAAATGATTTTTTTATTAATGAATTTACTCCAAACTAAGGACTTATTTTCGAGACAAAACAATTTATGTTACGTTTTTTTAATTTATTGGCTTTAGCTTTTGCTTCCTGGTAGTTTGGAAATGTTCCACAGCAGACCTTGTATAACTTGTTTTTACTTGTGGGAACTTCGATACGCGTGTTCTCAATTCTTTTTGAAATTTTCCAGTGATAGGCATAAGCTCGTTCCCGTGACCTGAAAGCGGCAAGCTGTACAGTGAAAGTTGTGCCGGGAGAATTATTTTGTGGTTTGGGCTTCGGCTTAAGGGCAACGGCTTTGGTTTTTTTTTCAATCCGCACAGGGATATTTTCTGTGTCATGCTCAATAGCTGGCGGCTTCTGATGTTCTGAACTGTTATCTTTTGCGTTAGCATCTAAAATAACTTCAGTGCCGGACGACATTTCATCAACTGTAATAACCATGTCATCAGCGTAAGCGGCAAAAGAGAAGGCAGCTAAAATAGTATAAGATAAAATAAATTTCATAACAAGCTCCTTGCGACAATTTAGATTATAAATTATTATATCAAAAAAGCGAAAAAATTGCTTGACATTTTTAAAAACCTTTAGTAAAATATAAAAAATATGCGTTTGGTGATTAGAAATTAGAAAATTGAAATTACAATTCACTAAATCATAAAATCATCAAATTAAGATCGGGGTGTAGCTCAGTCTAACTAGAGCATCCCTAGCACGCCGCAAGGCGGGTCTCGGGAGGGTTGTCCCGAAGGTGATTGTTGAAAGTTTCATTAAATTTTATTTACGTCGGGGTGTAGCTCAGTCTGGCTAGAGCACCTGCTTTGGGAGCAGGGGGTCGTAGGTTCAAATCCTGCTACCCCGACCATTCTTTTCGCAATGTTCTTTGTTTACATCCTGCAAATTAAACCCACCAATCGGTTTTGCATTGGCTCAACAAATAATTTAATCCGGCGGTTTCATCAACATCAATCAGGGCAAGTTAAGTCAACACGAAATCGAGGGCCATGGTTTATGCCTTACTATGAATAATTTAAACCGCGATCGGAAGCGGTACAATACGATTACAAGTTGAAACGAAAGAAAAGTTCGAATAGTTTACATAAAATAGTTTCACGATATTTACGTCAGTAATTATATATAATTTAAAACCAAATTTGTTTCACTAATATTGAGCAGGAGAATTTATCATGAAATTTTATATTTGTATATTTGCTTTATTATTGTCGTTTGCCGCAATAGCGGAAGTAGAAATCGAACTTGTTACAGGTTCCAAGTTCAAGGGGAAAGTAAAAAAACTAACCGGAAAGTATGTCGTTATTGACACGGAAATCGGTGAACTGAAGCTGACGCGGTCAATGCTTTCATCAAACTGCCGCAAGTCACTTCTTGCTCAGTCAAAAACAGAAGTGTCTAAAGAGAAGCCCAAAGTAAACGTAAAAGTTACTTACAGGGAAAAAACGCTGGAAAGGGACAAGTCGACATTTAAAAGAGGCCGAAAACATGAACTCAAAAGAAAAGCCGGTGTTATTACAGTTTTTTTTAATGACCTTCCCCGCGGGAAAAGTTTTTCCGGTTACGTCGAATATGTATTCAAAGCTGAATCCGTAGCGAGAAAGCGTGGAGAAACTCTTGAGTTCGACAAAGGAGTAAAGCGTTTTGAAATAGAGCCTAATGAGCTGGAGCCCAAAGTAGAAATAGAGTCAAAATCTGTAACTCATTTTTCAGCTAAGCACTCCGGAGACAGAATAGGGGAGCGCGGCGCTAAATTAAAAGGCTACAGTATAAAAGTTTATTTGGACGGACATTTGGTTTACGAAGGGGAGAAATAGGGTGGGAAGCAAAAAATGTTAATTGACCTAATTTCTAATTGATCTAATTAATTTAATCAATTCCTAAAACTCCAATATTCGAATCCCAAATTTTGGTTATTTCTTTTTATTGTTCATTGGTCATTATTTAGAACAATTAGAAATTAGATTAATTAAACGCAACGTGAAAAAGGGCGACAAGAAAAAATCGCTATTCGTAAAAACGAGTGGGTAGGGCTAAAGATTTTTCCGTTTATTAGTTCGTCTTGGCACATTTGATATTTTCCTGAATTTCTTTTGTAGCCGACCTCGCTGAGGTCGGACTATTAATTCCTCTTTTTCTAAAAAGTCTATGAATTCGGTGTATGCGTCCCGCAATGCCGGGATTCTGGCAAGTTCGGCGGATTGAAAGTCTTAGCAAGTCCAATTTTTATTTCCGACCTCAACGAGGTCGGCTACAAGACGCATGACAGCATTCTTGCTTACCCACTCATTTTTACGAGGAGCCAAAAAATCTCCTCCTTACAAAAGAGGAGTGTCACTAAGCGCCGGAGTGGTTCTATTCTTTTTGAAGAATTCTTGGCAAAAATATGCAAAATCGAAGTAAAACAGGACGTCCCGGACTGTTTTTCCGGTGATATACTTATTCGCAACTATACGGCGTAATCAGCAATCGTGGAATAAGCAGGCCGGGACGTCCTGCTTTACTACCCATTTCACGTTGCGTCTAATTATGTTAATTTCAATTTATTATTCTCGTGCCTGTTTTTCCTGCGAGCGCCTGGCGCGCTTTTTTTAAAGAAGAAATTATTGCGGTTTCTTCGCTTTCTTTAACGAATTTAGCTGAAGCCATAACTTTCGGCCCCATAGACCCTTCGGGAAACTCTCCGGCTTTATAATATTTCAATGCATCTTTTACTGTTAATAGGTCTAACTGCTTCTCATTCTTTTTTCCCCAGTTCAAAGCGACTTTTTCCACTTCAGTTAAAATCATTAAATAGTCGGCATCGACAAGTTTGGCAAGAAGAGCAGCCGTCCAGTCTTTATCAACAACAGCTTCGACGCCTTTCCAACTGTTGTCTGGTTGTTTAACAACGGGAATACCCCCTCCTCCGCAGGCAATTACAACAACATGATTATCCACAAGCTGTGTTATAGAATCAGCTTCAATGATGGAAACAGGTTTGGGCGAGGGCACAATTCTCCTCCAGCCTTTTTTGATCTGCGGTATCACGTTTTTCATAACATAGTTATGTTTTTGCTGCAGTTCAATGGCTTCTTTTTCAGTATGAAAAACGCCAACAGGTTTTGTAGGTCTTTTGAGTCCCGGGTCGTTTTTATCTACTTCGACTTGTGTTACAACGGTGCAAACCGGTGCGGGGATTCCATAGCGAACATTAAGATGAAACCAGAGCCTGTTTTGCAGCATATAACCAATCTGCCCCTGTGTCATTGCATCGCAGATATCGAGCGGCTGCCCCTGTACAAGTTCCTCAGCATGTTCCTGCTGGACAAGCAGGCTTCCGGCCTGCGGGCCGTTTCCGTGAGTTATAACTACTTTGTAATGGTGTTTAACAAGGTCTGCTATTTGACGAGCGGTGGCGTCAACATTACGAAACTGTTGGAGTAAAGTTCCTTTGCCGTGCGCGGGCAGAATAGCGTTTCCACCAAGAGCTATTACTACTACTCTTTTGCTCATAAGTCCTCCTTAATTTATTTTTTTAGCCACGAATTACACGAATATTTTATTTTACGAAAGACACGAAAGTCAAGAAAAAAATCAATTTGGGCACCCGGAAAAATTTCGGGGCTTTGCACGATAAAATTATTTCGAAATCAGAGATTTCGGTTACATTTTTTGCAAGTTTTCTAGTCTCGACAAACTTTCTTTTAGGCCCCCGTTGCGGTTTCGAGCCAGCCATAACTCTTTGTGCGATTTAATAATTTTATTTAGAACACGCTTCATAGCTTTTTTGTCTTTTTTGCCTGACAAAGCCGCAAGTCCGCGAGCCAAGCCGAATTTCGCCATATCTATCCCGTTATAAATTTCATCTAAAATAATTTTTTTATCGGGAACTTCAGGACGGCATTTCTTGATTTTCTTTTGTAAAGTGTCAAGTTTTGCGGCGCATTTTTTCAGTTGGGTGGAACTGATGCTCTTTAATAATTTTTTATCACTAAGATTATAAAACAGAAGGTTATCCAAAATCGAACAGTTGCGTGTTTTTTCTGAAGCAATGTTATATATTTTTCCCATTTCTAAAATGAGTTTCCCCGTTAAACCGGACTTGTCGGAAAAAATCAGTTTGTTCATCGCATCCGCGATATCGGATTTTTTATTTTTCTCCAGGTTCCATGAATAAGCCGCGCCGGCGGAAATTCCAGGATAACTTACAGGCAAATATTGATGGTGTCCGCCGTCGCCCCAATCTGTAATTAAATATCCGATAGCGCCATGTTTCTTGCCGTAAAAAGCGGACTCGAAAAGGTTAGCTAAACAGTTGGGAACTCTTCCAATTAAAGAGTTCCAGGCGGAAGTTCCCGGACAGACATAAAAAGGGATGCCGGCTTTTTTAAATAATCTTCCGTGTTTGTCAAAAGGATGACCTTTGTCGTAGCCCCATTCCAGCGCGATAACGTCTTTTGGTATTTCATTAATGAGTTTGGGCTGGTGCAAAATGATATCTCCCCAAAACATCATTTTTTTATTATATTTTTTTACTAGTTTATGAATTTTTTTCAAAAAATTTAAATAAACTTTTGTCACACCTAATCTTTCACATTCCTTTTGGCTTTTGCCCTGTCCGAGTTCCCAAGTTTCGTCGCATCCGACATTAAATATTGAGCTGGAAAAGTTGGGAAGAAACTCTTTATACAAATTGTCGAGAAACCGCAGCGATTTTTGGTTGGGAGTTAATACGCTGCCATGGTCAAAATGAAAGTGAGGAGGGTAATCAAATCCATCGGGACATTCGGCAAGATGTTTATATTTCTGATGCCTCAACCAGCGTTCAAAATGCCCGAAAGAATTTAAATTGGGGGCCAACTGGACATGTTTTTTTGCGCAGTAAGAATCAAGAACTAAAATTTCTTCCGCGGTTATCGGCGAAGAATCTTTCCAAACAGTTTTGTGATCTTTGAATTTGAAAGTATGCTCGGTATAAAGCTGGAACTGGTTCAATTTCAGGGAAGCCAGAATATCAACAATTTTAAATAAAGTTTCCATTTTGGGAACTTTACATCTGCTGATATCCAGCATATATCCGCGATGTTCAAAGTCAGGCCAGTCCTGCACCGAAAACTCATTCAGTTTGCCATTGTTAAATTTTAAGAGTTGAGTTAGAGACTGCAGCCCGTAGAAAGCGCCGGCTTTGTCTTTTGACTTCAAATATATGGGCCTGCCCTGTTTCGCGAAAAGCTCGTAGCCTTGGTTTTTAATATTTTTATGGCCGCATGAAATATCCAGCAATACATTTTCTTTAATATTGGCGGAAGCAGTTATTTCCAATTTCTTTTTAAAGAATTTTTGGATTTCATTTCTGAACAAATTTGCTTCTTCATAAACGGAAGGCGAATCTATTTTTATGATATGAAGATTTGGAGTCGAATATAATGTTTTTTCGAACCTGCTTTTTCTCGGTATTGGAAAAATATAGTTTTGCATTTTTTTAATATAGTTTTTTCTTTTATTGTTTTTCTGCTCCAGAAGCCTGCCAAGACAGCTCCTGAAATATTATGCCAAATAGAAAATAAAGCGTTTGGCAAAGCGGTAAGCGGAGAAAAATACGGGTGAGCCGGCGTGGCGTCAAGCCCTGAATTCTGCATTCCGACTTCAATAGATATAGCCCGGCAATTTTTGTTATTCCGTTTACATGCCCGGACAAAGGAAAACCCTAAAACCTGTCCGGCAGCGATTTCGGCCGGTAGGCCAAGTATAACAGCAAGCAAAATTATACAAAGCTTTCGCAAAATTATATAATAATTAATAAACAAGTTCAAGGGATTGTTTCAAAAGACACCCGATTTTTTGTTTTTTTAACTTGAGAAAAAAAGCTTTATTAGGTATTATCAATATTCTAATTAGTCGACCCTTAAAAACTGCTTTTTTGTAGTTTTCATGGGACATCGGCTTATGAAAAGTGTGAAAAATATTGCAAGGTTTTAGAAGCTCTTCGCGAAAACCTTGCAAAAAAATGTAAAACAGGACGTCTCGGACTGTTAAAAATGTAACCAAAATCTTTGATTTCGGAAATCCTTTAACAAAGCAGCAAAGCCAATTTTGGCCGATTGCGGCGAGTCC